>Ga0315322_10002590_pt1 | contig 13976 bp, 13 predicted proteins | sample M110021515metaG_FD_203461 | JGI IMG/M metagenome (GOLD analysis project Ga0315322, IMG submission 203461) | Ammonia-oxidizing marine archaeal communities from Monterey Bay, California, United States - M1 100m 21515 | ecosystem: Environmental > Aquatic > Marine > Intertidal zone | place: USA... | reverse complement strand
TCGGACACCGTATTTCCTGAAGAATAAAGGCACCAAAAGGAGAAAGAAAATCTCCGAGACCTGACCTAGGGTCATCACGCCTTCCGAATTTCCTATCTTGCAATAACCGAGAAAGAGATTGGTCGACTGGAAGTAGAAGGACAAAGGAATGCAAATGAGAAGCGAACAGATGATGAAGACGGCAAAGGAACGGTCCTTCATCAAGCGGATGGCCTTGAGACCCAATACGTCTCCCACCGAAACGTCTTTTCCTTTAAGCCGAGGCGGCGTGTGGGGAAGGGAGAATGCAAAAAGCCCCAAGATGGCAGATGCGATCACGCCGAAGGTATAAGGCCAGGTCGTGGAGCCAAGATCCAAAACGCCCTCTCCTGATGGAGCCGACTCCCCTCCCATGAAAGCAGGGAGTTGCCAAACGAATTCCTCCGAAACGAGAAATCCACCACCAACCAAAATCCCCGAGGCGATCCATCCAATTGTACCAAGGGTTCGTACAGGCGGGGCATCCTTTTGGGGATCCTTCACGTTCTGGAAGAGCAAGGAATTAACCAAGGCCAGGGTCGGCATGTAGCATATGAGATGGAGTAACAGCCAAAGAAAGAAATCGTTGAAGTGGGTGGCCTGGGAAGTCAGGTAGAGGAAGAGAGCCCCCAGCAAATGCAGAACCCCCACCACGATCTGAGTAGGAAAGAAGCGATCCGCGATCATCCCGACGATGAAAGGCGAAACCATGGCCGCTATGCCGGTTGATGCGTAGGCAAGGCCGACCGGCGTAAGGAAACCCCAAAGGGTCCAGTCCCCGGCTCCCTCGATGTTCGCCAGGTACTTCCACATGGGAACGTACCAAACCCCCCAGATAAAGAACTGGAGGAACATCATGATGCAAAAACGGACGATCAAAGAAGAATTCATAAGGACAATGGTTACAGGCTGATCAATCTATCCTATGGATGTCCATACGGTTCGATCAATCAGTAAATTTGAAAACGGACTCTACTTTTGGGCCAAAGATTCCCATTCCTTTTCGGTCGCCGAGGATTTTTGAAATTCCATCAGAATCTTCCAATCCCCTCCCTTTTTGACGAGCAAGGCTTCGAAATGAACGTAGTCCTTTTTCCATTCCTCTCCTTTCTTCTTGCTCGAGTATAAAAAGATGCCCCGCTCATGCGCGGTGTCCTTGCCCGCGATCCTTCCGGAAAACCGGAACTCTACGTCAGCTTGCATTTTTCCAGCCTTGGTATCGGCAAATTCCTTGCCCCATCTGATCAGGGCCTGACTGAGCAGTTCGGACTTCTTCGCTTTTCCACTGATCAGCACGCCATCCGGGTGACAGGTCGCCCGATAGGCTTCCAAATCACCCGTACGAACCGCTTTGGATACGCGGTTCCAATACTCGTCAAGTTCCTTGGCCGTGTCTTGGGCCTGAAGAATCCCGTTGAAAACGGGAGCCAGAAGAAAAAAGGTTGTCAGCGCTAATTTTTCCAATCTCATAAACTACGAGAATTTGGCGAACGGACCAAGAACGGTCAAGCCGTTCTCATATAAGTTGTTGACAATCATAAATCTAGCAAATTTGATCATAAACAGTTGTGAATTCCCTAAAGATCCCCTTACTTCCCGTACTTATTTTTCTTTTCGCCGGTTGCGAACAAGCGAACGACAAAACAGGAAAGGCTTCCACTCAAGCAAAGCTTGAACATTCATGGGAAAACCTCCAACTGCGCAATGGCATAGTGTATTTGCCCAATTCGGAAACTCCATTCAGCGGAGTTTCCAAAAGCAAGTACAAGAATGGACAAAACTACCTGCTGGCAAAATTCGAAAAGGGAATCTTGTCGAATTTCAAGATCTGGACGGAAAATGGCATTGTTCAGGTTGAGGGTGAATTCGTTCAAGGAAAGCTTAGCGAACTTTCCAAATTCTTCGATCCCGAGCTGCGCTCATTCGAATTACCCGCTGTCAATACCGTTAGCAAAGGGATTCATTTCCGCAGTCACTTTGGACTTTCAGAAAACTCCCTGCGCAACGGATCATGGACCTATTGGCATCCAAACGGACGAAAAATGAAGGCATTTTCCTACGCCGATGGAAAGCTGGAAGGTTCTTTCTCCAAATGGCACGAAGACGGGGCTCCTTTTGTTCGATTGCACTACTCTAAAGGGAAACTTAACGGTGAATGGGTTGAACATTACCATCCCTATGGGCATTTGAAGGAGAAACGTCATTACCAACATGGTAAACCTGTCGGAATTTGGTCCAAGTGGGCATCCTCCGGGCTAATGATTGAAAAATGCTTTTACTCGGATGGATTGAAAAACGGAATTTTCATGCACTGGCATAAGAACGGACAACTGGCCAAGAAAGCCATCTACGAAAACGGCGAACTCAACGGTCTGTTTCAAGAGTTCAGCCCGAGCGGGCAGCAATTGCTAAGCGCAGGATACAAACATGGAATCAAATGGGGGTTGGAAAAGAAATGGTATGGAAACGGTGCCCAAGGTTCCAAAATATTTTGGAATAACAGGGGCAGGAAGCACGATAAAGCAGAGACTTGGTTCAACAATGGAAACCGAAAATCGGTACGCCTTTACGAAAATGGAAACCTCCTCGAAGCCCAATCCTGGAAACCAGACGGTGAACTACACCCTGAAGTAGTAAAGAACGGGAATGGGAAACTCGTCTTTTACGACCTAGAAGGGCGACCTACTCACACCCAACTTTTTCAGAACGGGGAACAAGTCGAAAACTGACCGACCCTTCCTTCAAAGGAAAGTTCCAGAGGTTTATTCGTTGTCGTCCGACTTGAATTTAAACTTCTCCTTGAGGCTACGGAATTTATTGCTCGAGGTAATTCTCTCTTTCGCCTCGGATGCTTTTTTCTTGGCTTGCTTGACTTGATCGCTGGCCGCGATTTTCGAACTGACGTCCGATGCCTTTTCCTTGGCTTGCTTCATTTGGTCGCTGGCCGCGATTTCCTCAACCGTTTCCTTGGATTTTTTGAATAAGTTGCCGGCCAATGACTTGGCCCGTTCGGCCGCGCCCTGAGGCTCATCGACAGACGGAGGGACTGAAGCAGGGGGCGGCGGGGGTGGTGGAATCGAAGACTCGAACCCGGGGACTTGAGAAATCTTTACCCAATTTTGACCGTCGTAAGAAGCCTGGTCTTCCGGGAGAAGAATGCCCTCCTCAACACGCTCCTTGAGTTCCCGGACCGTATAAGGACCCAAAGTCTTTCCATCCTTGTGAACGTACGCTTGCATCCCTCCTACCTAATTTCCTTTGAGATGCCTAGTCAAGCAAAGGCAAGATGGCACGGGAGCTGGGATTCGAACCCAGGACCTACGGCTTAGAAGGCCGTTGCTCTATCCAGCTGAGCTACTCCCGCATCAGCCCTTTAAAATAAAGCAGACTGGGTTTTCGGCAAGTTGAAAGGGAAAGGCACAATCATCCCGGAAACCAAAACCCATGAAGAGATCCTTTCGGGTTTGTATTCATTCATAAATTTATTCAAAGTATGAAGTGGGCCGATCATACAGTCCTCTTTCAGTTTTCACACCTATCTAAACCTATTAAATTCAGCTTCGTAATGAAAATCATATCCACTCTGTCGTTCTGTCTCATAACCCTGCTCAGCGCCATTTCCGCCTTCGGACATTGTCAGGTCCCTTGCGGAATATATGCAGACCAGCACCGTTTCGAGCAGATGCTTGAGGATCAGGCCACCATCGAGAAGGCCGGTAAAATGATCGCCGAGCTGTCGGGTAAAAAGGACGCCTTGTCCCATAACCAGTTGAGCCGTTGGGTAGCAACCAAGGAAGCCCATGCTACGAATATCCAAAAGGTCGTCGCGGAATACTTTTTGGCCCAGCGCATCAAGGCAACGGCCAAAAACTATGAAAAGCAACTGGTCTGCGCACACGGTGTCATTGTTGCGGCAATGAAATGCAAGCAGACGGTAAACGGGGATACGGCAACCAATTTGAAGAATGCCATTCTTGCCTTGCACAAGGCCTACGAGGGTAAGAAATAACCACACCCGGGTCCGATGAGTCCTCCTGATCTCGCGCTTTACGTCACTTCGAACGGCGTCGATCATGGTCCTCTTTCCCTGAAAGAGGCCACCAAGCGGGTGCAAAGCGGAGAATTCAAGCCAACGGATCTGGCATGGCATCAGGGAGTTTCGGGATGGGTTCCCATGAAGGATTTGCCCGAATGGGATGCCATGCAGGCTCCCCCACCCCTTGAGAAGAAAGCCCCTCCGCCTGCTCTCCTTACAAAAGAGCCTCCGCCTCCTGGTTTGTCACCGGATCAAGCCTTACAAGGAGCACAATCTCACCGAAAAATCAGCAGAGCCCAGCCATCGAATCAAAATTTTGATGATAGTAAAATGGTGGAAGAACCTCAGGGCATGGGCTTTGCCGGAAAGGCATTGATTACCTTAGCCATTCTGATCTTTCTAAGCGTCCTGGGAGGCATGGTTTATTTCGTTATCAAAAACCCGGAAAAGTTCACGTAATAAAACCTTGAAAGCCGGGCGGTTTGAAATCATCCGCCCGGTAGCGTAGAATAAATATCATGTTTTTTGATCCACTCTACCTGTTGGTCATCGGTATTGGCATCGGCTTGAGTCTATATGCTTCAAGCGTGACCAAGGGCCGGTTCCGCAAATACAGCCAGTACACCACCCGTTCGAGAATGACGGGTGCGGATATCGCCAGAAGCATACTATCCGACAACAACATAAAAGACGTCCGAGTGGAGCGCATAGCGGGCGAACTGAGCGATCATTACGACCCAAGAAGCAAAACCCTCCGCTTGAGCGAACCGGTACATGATTCGAACAGTATGGCTGCGTTTGGAGTTGCGGCTCACGAGGCGGGTCATGCCATTCAGCATGCAAAGTCCTATGCCATGCTCCAGTTCCGCTCGGCATGGGTTCCCATGGCCAACCTGGGAGGAGGTCTGTCCATGGTGGTGATCATGATTGCCTTTTTTCTCGGCGGAGTGGAAACGGCAACAGGAAACTCGCTCGCATGGTTGGGAATCGTTCTTTTCTCATGCACGACCGTGTTTACCCTCGTGACCCTTCCCGTAGAGTTCGATGCCAGCAAGCGGGCGCTCGCCTGTTTGAAAAAAGGAAACTACGTAACGGAGAGCGAGCTAAACGGAGCGAGAAAAGTACTGAATGCGGCGGCCATGACTTACGTCGCAGCCTTCGTGACCTCACTCCTCACCCTGCTCTATTGGGCTTACAGGTTAGGTTTGATCGGAGGCCGGCGAAACTAGCTCGTCTTCGCGGATTTCAATTCTTTCGTAGAATTCCGTAGCCCCGGAAGCAGCATCCAATTCCACAAGGCATCCCTGAATCCCGACGTCCCCTTGGGCAACGGGACATTTTCTAGGCAATCCGTCTACAAAACGGCCCACGCAGGCATCGATTTCGCGCCCCAGAACGGATTCGCGCGGACCGGTCATACCCAGGTCCGACTGATACGCAGTTCCGCCTTTGAGAATTCTTCCGTCGGCGGTGGGCACGTGCGTATGCGTACCAAAGACAAGATTGACCCGGCCGTCCAGAAACCAACCGATCGATTCCTTTTCCGAGGTCGTTTCGGCATGGATCTCGACAACGAGGAAGTCCGTCTCGCTCTTCAATCTCTCAACCAGGCGCTCGGCGGTTTCGAAAGGACAGGAAACCTTTGGACCCATAAAGGTTCGGCCCAAAACCGTAAAGAGCCCGACTCGAGCTCCACCACAATTGAGTATCAAATGGTCTCTGCCCGGATTGGATGGGGGTAAGTTGGCAGGCCGGCAGACAAATTCGAGTTGGTCGATTTCCCGATCGAAGTTCATTTGATCCCATACGTGATCACCCAGGGTGATGGCATCCGCTCCCGCTTGCTTGATCTCGTTGGCTGTCTTTGCAGTTATCCCCGCCCCTCCGGCAGCATTCTCACCATTGGCAAAGATCAAATCGGCATTCAGTCGCTTGCGGATTGCGCTCAAATGCGATTTGAGAAAAGTACGACCGGGCCGGCCTACGATATCGCCCAATACTAGTATCCTCACAATTGCCTACGGGGTATCCTGATAATAGCAAAGCAAGCGGTCATGAACGAGAAATACAATGTCATCGCGCCCATCCCCGTTGAGATCGAGCACGTAACCCTCCCGGGGTTCGAAGGCCGAGCCTTTCTTGCCTTGATAGTGGAGGTTTTCCTCAAAGACCTTGAAGTGCAAGACGCTCTTCCATTGTTTGCTTTTTGCATCAAAGGAAAGAAATTCCAAAAAATGCCTTCTTCCGTCAATGCAAAGGAGATCAAGTTTGCCATCGTGATTGAAGTCTCCCCAATCAACCGCCGCATGCTCGATCTTCGGAAGGTCGGTCAAGTAGCGCGATTCGACCTTCAGCTCAAGTCGCCCTCCGCCTTTAGTCATGATCTGAAGGGCGCTGTCCCCGAAAACCAGCAAAGAATGGGCGTCTCCGGATGAATCAACCGACGTTTTGCCAGGCAGCACAGGCTCGTCTTCCATCTTGTATGCCGAACGATAAGTCTTCCCACTATCTTTCTCGAGCGCTTCCCAGTATCCGCCCGAGTGATAGTACAGCAACTCGGTCTTTCCGTTCGCATCAAGATCCAGAAAGACGGGAACCGACAAATCCCCCTGCGGTTCGCTCGCATTGAATTGCTGGGATACGATCAGTTCGTCCGCGGACCAATTCAGAGCCCTGACCTGCCCTTTGCCCGCAACCAAAAGCTCGGGTTTTCCGTCCCCGTCCAAATCCGCAGTACCGAGACGCGATGGAACGAGTTCCGAGAGAACGCTTTTGCGAATGGACGAATCCTGGCAAGATTCCTTGAACTTGCCTTCTCCTTGGTTGAGAAGAACCAGGGATGCTTCACGCTCAGAAAGAACGAGAAAATCCACGGATTCATCCCCATCGATCAGGCAGGGGAAAACACCGGATGGTTCCCGACGGAAATCCAATTCGATCTCGGAGAGCAGGTTGAAGGCTTTTTGCCCCTTTACCTGCCAAACTTGTAGAGCGAAATCAGAACCGTCCTCCACGACGAGAATGAGTTCATCCTTTCGGTCACCGTCGACGTCAGCAGAAAAGGCATCCACCGTCTCCCCTTTTACAGGAATGGGAACGGGAAAGGCAAAACTGCCCTTGGACGCTCCCCTTTCGCGCTTGAAATGCGAGAGCCCGACCAAGTTCTCTTCAGGACTGAGAACGAGCAGACCAACTGCTTTCGGGGACAACCGAACGCTGGAAATGGAAGTGATTCCATTGAGGGAGGGATAAGGGATGGGGTTGGAAAATCCCATCGCACCCTGTCCCGAGAGATAAAGAATTTCACCCATGGTCGAAGACGCAGTCACGACGTCCTTTTTTCCATCTCCGTCAAAATCCGAATAGACCCAGGAAGTTCGTTTCTGATCTTGTGGGAACACGTCGAAATTACTTACTGCAAGACCATCTGCTTCATCCTTTTCTTCCTTGGAAAAAGAAAACACCATCGCTTCTCCGGAAAGCCTGGCAATGGCGCAGAAGCGAACCGGAACCTTGCTTTTTTTGCTCTTGGGCAAGGGGTTGAAGGAGGAACCAAGGGCAAGATCGAAAGAGCGTTCAGGACCAAATCCATCCGGACCACCGTGACGAATTCTCAAGGAACGTTCCGAACCGGGGGTGGAATAGAGCCAGTCGAGATGTCCGTCTTCATCAAGGTCAATCAAGTCCAGTCCGTTGGCCCGTTTGGAATCTTCACGGAAAAGCGCGGATGGATAAAGAGGCTTGCCCTTGGCAAAGGGCAGGATTTCCAGGCCTTCTTCAGTGAATAGAAAGATCCGGGCAGGCGAATCCTTTGACTTTCCCATAACCTTGACCGCCTGAGAATGAGCTTTCAAAGTCTTGGTCTCTATTTCAACGGGCTTGCTCCACTTGTTGTCTTTTGTCCGGAAATGAACGAGCAACCCGTCTTCCGGACTTCCGCGGACAAGATCAGTTGATCCGTCATCGTTGAGGTCACCGAATGCAAAGGTAGTCAATTCTTCCGAAATAAAGAGGTATTCCTTCACGTATGGCGCGTCTTCAAGAGGTGGTTCCCAACGATCAGGCTGAGCGGACCGGACACGTGGCGGCGCCTTGCCATCCTTCGTGCGGTAAAGAAACTCGATTCTGGAACGATCCAAGTTGTAATAGGCCAAATCGGCCAAGCCGTCTTGATTCAAATCATGATGCTTGAGAATCCGGGCATTCCACCCGGCCTTCATCACTTGAGGCGCGGAGAGTAAAAAGCGTGGGCTGTCTTCCCCTGCCAATCCGGCGGCAAGACAGAAAAAGGACGCCCCGAAAGCAAAGGGTCGAAGAAGGGAAATCACTTGGAAACCTTGGGGAAGAGGGTAATCTTGGAAACCATACCGCGCTTGACGTACTTAGCCCATCCCAACATGAAATATGGAAAATCGGGAAGATCACGGGGCTTCAAGTCCAAGTCCGCGCCCTCGTCTTCCATCATTTCGCCCATCATGGGCTTGAGCATTTCCATGAGTTGACCAAGATCAAAGTATTCGACCTGAGAGACTTGGTCGGGAAAATCCCTCAAGGCGCTTTTGACGTCTTTCCTGTCCCAAAGGCTCTTTTGATCGGATTGCATCCGGTCGATCACCTGATTGAGAAGCTGATCTTCACCCATCGTGAGAAGCAACCACTTATCGGTCACTGCATAACTGAGCGAAACACCTGCCTGTTCAAGCCCGCGCATGGAACGAATGAGCGTACCCTTGTGCTTCCTTTCCACAAACATATCCGCACCTTTGGTCGCTCCGTCCATGGTCGCCCGAAGCGCTTGATCGAAGAGCTTGGGGTCACGCAGGGAAATGGCATAGACGTCACTCGTGGGTGAGGACAACTGAGCAGCGTCCAGTTCATCAAGTTCGTCATCGTCCAATTCATCCAAAAAAAGTTGGCTGACGGTTTCAGCCCAGTCCGCATTCAAACGGGAAAAAGAAACGAGGTCGTCACCAAGAGAACCAAGAACGTTCTTTCTGAAAGGAACTCCGATTTGATCTTCAAAGGCTTGAATTTGGGAATTCACAAGCAAGAGGAGTTGAGGACTCATTTCCTTCATCATTTCCTCCATCTTTGGCCACAACTTCGAGAGATCGTACCTGACCGAGGAGGCGGACATTAGACCTGGCGGAACGAAAGAATGCAAATTGGCTTTCTTTCCGTCGTCTTCCATGAGGGAAAAAATTCCGTCGTACTTGGTAACGAAAAAGGCGCTCGAAAGGGAGAAGCTTTCGTCAGACGCATCAATTTGCAGACCCAGGCAATCCAACGAATCCAAACCAAGCGCTTCCATCAAGCCCTCCGTCTTGATCCCAAAAGGATTTTCGGGAAGCTCGAACTTCGGGTTCTCAACAAGCTCTTCCATCATGGAAACCAAGGGCTTGAAATTCATGAAGACACGGGCATCACCTTCTCCGATTTCATCAAACAAGTCCAAGTATCGATCGTTGTCCGAGATTGCTTTGGATGAGTCGTCGGAGCCCAGAAGCAGAACCTCGCGGACATGTTCTTCCCCACCGAGAATCAGATGAAAGATTTTCTCTTTGATAAAAACGGCCGCCTTCTCGTTGTCCTTGCTTTTGTTATTACCGATCCAATGAACCTCCGTCCCTTCAACCGTCGATCGATCCCATCCGAAGTTTCCATCCGAACGCTTGATTTCCTTCTTCATCCACCTGAGCGTTTTAACTAGGTCTTTGTCGGTCTTTTTCGTCTCCAACAGGATAATCGCGCTCGGCGGGGGTAAGTCTTGAAATTCCGTACCGTCGGACAAAGTTCCCATCATTTTATCGAATCCGCCCACGGACATGGCCAAACCTCCATTGAAGGAATCCTTCCATTCCTTCATTTGCTCGATCATTTCCTCCAGCGCAGGATCCTCTTCTCCAAATCCACTTTCAACCTCATCCTCCATCCATTCGCTCATTTTGCGCCAGGCAGGGCTTTGGGCAAAAAGGCCAAACGGACCATCCTCGATTTTTTCTGAAAAGTCGCTCCAGTCATCGACTGAAACAACCAAGACGGAGTCCGATGGGATCCGGTCGAGCAGCTTGGATTTCGCAACAAGAACGTCGGCGATCCCAACAAAGAGGAAGAAGGAAAGGATTGAACAGAGGCGGGGTTTCATAATGGAACAGTTGACTGGCAGGGTTAGCGAGGAGGCGGAAGGTATCGATAGCCGGCATTTGGATTGCGCGGATCGAAAGCAAAGGCATCACGGTTCTCCAAAAAAGTCTTCAGCTCGCGGACGGGAATCGAAAAGCCCAATCCTTCGGCACCGGTGCTAACTACTTTCATGTTGTTCACTCCCACAACTTGTCCGCGATAGTTAAACAACGGACCACCCGAATTACCGGGACTGATCTCTGCCGTGGTCTGAATGTGCAAGCGGTCCTGGATAATCCGGTTACGCAAGCTGACGATACCCTCGGAAACGCTTCTTTCCAGACCAAGCGGACTACCGATTGCAAAAACCCGCTCTCCTTGCCGGAGTTCAGCAGAAGAACCAAGCGGGACAGTGGGGAAAACCTTGTTCGAATGGCCCTCGATCTTGAGCAAGGCCAAATCGACGTTGCCCCCGGTTGCGACAATTCTCACGTTATCGTAGTTGCGCTTGATCAACTCTCCGTCTTTCTGGGTGAATTGAGTAATGGAAAGCTGTCTTTCTCCGGCCACCACGTGATCATTGGTGATGACGTAACCGTCCGGGTGAATGAGAAAGCCCGAACCGAGCCCGATCGGGGTACGGATCATCACCACGCATTCCCCCAATTCGGATACCAAGTCGCCCAAGGGACGATTCTTCAGTTGTGGGTCGGTCCGGTACAAATGGGTTTTCTTGGCCGACCCAAGGACTTTCCCCGATTTCACTTCCTTGACCTTCACGCATTCCTTGGCAGGGATTTGCAAAACCGTGAAACCCAAGTCGAGAACCCAATGCTCAGCGCTTTTTTTCAAGACTTCGCCCGAAACCGAAGATCCGGATTGAAGTTCTATTTCAACTCGCTTCCCAAGAAGGGTGAACGACAAGAAAAGACAGAATAAAACGGAAAACTTTTGAAGGTAGGACATGAACCATCCCATCTAGCCGATTAACATACTGATGAGCGAGAAAATTCTTACCTTTTAACGGGGATAATGAAAGCTCGCCTGAGAACAGTTTCCGAAATTGCTTCCGTGAAGGGAAACGGGCTTTGCACCCTTGAGTTCCGTGTCCAGGATCATTAGGCGCGTACTCCCGTTGGAAGCTCGTTCGGTAAAGAATATATGACGGCCGTCATTCGCCCAGCAAGGTTGCATGGAATGACGCGAACCGCCTGTCAACGCCCTGCTTTTACGGGTATTGAAATTGTACTCGTAAACCTGAAAACCGCCACCAGTGGCCGCAGTGAAGGCGACTTTCGAGGCATCAACCGGATTCCAATTTGCCTCCGTACAATGCGAACTCACGTTAGTCGGAATTCGGGTCAGGATTCCGGTAGACAAGGAAACTTCGTAAAGTTGCGGTTTGCCCCGACTGTCAGATGTGACGATCAACCGCCTGCCGTCCGCTGACCAACTCGGTCCGGATTCGTTGCTCTTGTTACGCGTAATCCGCTTGGGTTTCGATTGTGGGGTCGAGGCAAGCCAGACCTCTGGGTTTCCAGACGTCGAAAGGATCATTGCCACTCCCGAATTGCGGGGATTCTGGACCGCTCTCAAGTTGCTTCCCCGATAGTTCGCGATTGTGGTAATCCTTCGAGAGGAAAGCTCCAAATGGTAGATGTTGTTAAAGACCTTTCGGTTACTGGTGAAGAAAATGCCCGTCCCCATGTTATCCCAACTAGGATTGAAGGTGATTTTTTTGAAGGAGGTATGAGGCTGAGCCGAAGTCATCAGTGAATTGGACACGAAAATCTCCTTCTTCCCGGAGGCATTGGATAGATAGCACAACTTTCCGGAAAAGAAACCGGGTATGCCTAGAATGGATTCCACCATCCGGTCACAACCTTTGAGCACCACTTGGTCAATTGAACTACCTTCCACGACGAAACTCTTGACCGGTTTCTTGGGAAGACCGGAAGAGCCCTTGGACACTTCAACCTTGATTTGCCCGCCTCCAAGAGGCGCGAAGTATACGCTGTACCGGCTTTGACTTGGAGTGGAGAGACGTAGCCCTCCGTGCGCGGAGATGGCTTTGACCACAAGCGAGGCCAAGGATTTCGGCGTTTTGCCAAGATCCAAAGGGACTTGCTTTTTTTTCAGCTCGATCTCTATGGGGTTCAGAATGATCGTACCGCTATTTTGCCCATGCAAGGGGACGACTGAACTCCCGAGCAACGCCATGCTCACCGTCGACGCAATACATACAAAGCGCCAAAACTTTCCGCCAATCCGTTTCCATCCAATTTTTTCCACATTCATAATACATACAATTTTGAAACCCGCCCAAGTCAGCAAGCGCAAAAGCTCACCTCCGTAACATTTGATGGACAAACCCAAGAATTCGCTCAAAATTTTTAAAATTTTAATTTGCTCAAGCTTGTACTTCATTCATTCTCGATACTTTTAGACATGTCGGACGCATTCATTCTCTCTACACTCGCTCAAGTCAAATATCCCGGGTTCTCCAGGGATATTGTTTCCTTCGGCTTGGTGAGCGATGCCACGCTTGACGAAAATGGAAAAGCCACTGTAAAGATCGAGCTCAGCGGGAGCGACCCCACTCTTCCTCAGGCAATCAAAAGCAATATTGAGGAGGTACTCCTTGCCCAAAGTACGATTGGCGAGGTCGAGGTACAGATCGTGGTCAAATCCTCCAAAGGCGAAACGGAAGGCGGAACGCAGAACGGACAGTCTCCCACGATTGAAAAGGTAAAGAAAATCGTGGCCATCGCCAGCGGGAAAGGAGGCGTCGGTAAATCCACCTTAGCAGTGAATTTGGCCTGCGCATTCGAAAACCTATTGGCATCCGAGGGGAAAGAGGGCCAAGTCGGGCTCATGGACTGCGACGTTTACGGTCCTTCCGTACCCCTTCTTATCGGGGCATCAGGCCAACCGGAAGGCATTTCCGAGAATATAATTGCTCCGATCGAAAGCTATGGGGTCAAAATCATGTCCATGGGTTTGCTCGTTGACGAGGAAACCCCCGTCGTATGGAGAGGTCCCATGGTCACAAAGACCATCCAGCAATTCAGCGCGAACGTAGAGTGGGGCGAACTGGAAATGTTGTTTGTCGATCTACCTCCTGGCACCGGAGACGCCCAGTTATCATTGGCCCAGACCTTGCCCTTGGATGGAGTGATTCTAGTAACTACTCCCCAGAAAGCCGCTGTCGACGTAGCCCGGCGAGGAGCCAGAATGTTCGAGAAGGTAAACGTCCCCATTCTAGGAGTCGTTGAGAACATGAGTTATCTAGAGGACGAGGATTCCGGCAAAAAAACCTATCTTTTCGGGAAAGGAGGAGGTGCGGAAACGGCCATCGCGCTCAAGACAAGTTTCCTAGGCGAAATCCCTCTCAGTCAAGAAGTCAGGGAGGGTGGAGACCATGGCACCCCGGTGGTCATTGCCAACCCGGAAAACCCTGCCAGTATAGCAATAAGGAAAATAGCTAAATCCCTCACGGAAATCCTGCCGGGTTGACAGGCAAGGGGGGCGGAATCAGGTCTTGATCTCGCGGTGCAGAGTATGTCTGCGAAGAAACCGGTTGTACTTTCTCTTTTCGACTAACTCGGTTTGCAATTTCTTGTTGCGCGAAGATACGTAACGGGAAGGTGGTTTTCCTTCCTTTCGGGCTTCGGTACATTCAAGTGTGATGGTTTCTCTTGCCATGATGAAACCATATTGCCAACAAACCCCCGTTCAATCAACGCAAAACTTCCCCGAACGCTAAGAAAAGCCTACAACGGCAAACCTTTTTATGATT
>Ga0315322_10002589_pt1 | contig 13985 bp, 9 predicted proteins | sample M110021515metaG_FD_203461 | JGI IMG/M metagenome (GOLD analysis project Ga0315322, IMG submission 203461) | Ammonia-oxidizing marine archaeal communities from Monterey Bay, California, United States - M1 100m 21515 | ecosystem: Environmental > Aquatic > Marine > Intertidal zone | place: USA... | reverse complement strand
GAATTAACGGCTTTGTGATATGCGGCATAAACCTTATAAGGATCATGACCACCTCTATTAAGCTTGTATATGTCATCATCTGTTAGATCATCAACCATCTCAAGCACATCTGGATCTTGTCCAAAAAATTTCTTTCTAGTATAAGCACCACCCTTGGCTTTAAAATTTTGCAATTCCCCATCTACCACGGCATCCATAAGATCCTGTAATTTACCTTCTTTGTCTCTGGCAAAAATTGGATCCCAAAGCCTTCCCCAAACAACTTTGATGACGTTCCATCCAGATCCTCTAAACTCTCTCTCAAGCTCATGAATGATCTTATTATTACCTCTAACTGGGCCATCAAGTCTTTGCAAGTTACAATTAATTACAAAAATTAGGTTTTCTAACTTTTCTCGACCCGCCAATCCAATGGCGCCCTTGGACTCTGGCTCATCCATCTCACCATCACCGCAAAAAACCCAGACCTTTCTATTATTTCGAGGCGCTAATCCTCTTGCAGACAGATACCTCATTATATTGGCTTGATATATTCCCATAATTGGCCCTAATCCCATTGAGACAGTAGGAAATTGCCAGTATTCAGGCATAAGCCATGGATGTGGATATGAAGATATGCCTGGCTTATCAACTTCACGACGAAAATTATCAAGGTCTTCTTCGGAAAGATACCCTTCTAAGAAGCTTCTAGCATATATCCCAGGCGACGAATGACCTTGAAAGTATATTAGATCTTCTTGACCATCATTTGAGCCTTGAAAGAAGTAATTAAAGCCAACATCATAGAGAGTTGCTGAAGATGAGAAAGTTGCTATATGACCTCCCAACTCATCAGAAGATTTATTTGCTCGCAAAACCATTGCCAGGGCATTCCATCTAATTAGTGACCTTATTTTTCGCTCCATGAAGAGATCACCTGGCATCTTCGCTTCTTCACTAACTGGGATGGAATTTCTAAATGGTGTGGTTAAATTGTAATTTGGAATAGTTCCAAATTCAGTGAGTTTCGATGCGAGTTTTCCAAGAATAAAGGAAGCTCTATCATTCCCCTCTTCTTGAATAATATCTTCTAAAGCATCCAGCCACTCTTTGAGCTCTTGATCATTTATAGAATTTTTTAAATGAGAGGTATTTTTCAAAATATATTCCCCATATCTTCAATTGACACCGATGTCATGATATCACCACACTTTATTTATTGATATTATATTAGCTCTTTAAAGTTTCACCTAAAGGTAAATTATTATGCGTTTTTCATATCACCCGTCAATGTGCGATCCATCTTTTTATTTAGAACTTGGTAAAGCCGCAGAAGCTGCAGGCTTTGATGCAATAACTTTTCCCGACAGCATCTGCTACCCAAAAGAGTGTGATTCTACCTATCCGTATAATGATGATGGCAGTAGAGAGTTTTTAGATGGCGTTCCATTTTTAGAGCCATTTTCAATTATTCCCGCAATAGCAGCTGTTACTGATAAATTAGAATTTTCAACATCAGTGTATAAGCTTGCTCCGAGGCAGGCTGTTACTACAGCTAAATTTGTTACAACTTTGGGAGTGATGACCAATAATAGGTTTCACTTTGGTGTTGGTGTAAGCCCTTGGTATGAAGATTTCTTAGCTACTGGAGAGCGCTGGGAGAAACGTGGCAAAAGAATGGATGAGCAAATAGATATTTTAAAAGGTTTAATGGCTGGAGAATATTTTGCTTATAAAGGAGAGTTTTATGATATCCCTGAACTTAAACTTTGCCCAGCTCCTTCAAAACCAGTTCCAATATTAATAGGTGGCCATTCTAAACTAGCTCTCAAAAGAGCTGCAAGAGTTGGTGATGGCTGGATTAGTGCTGGGTTAGACCTTGAACAAACGAAAAATCTTATTGATCAGATAAATCTTTACAGAGAAGAGTATGGAACCCTTGATCATCCAAACTATCAATTTCAAGTAATGGGAGAAGCAGCATACTCTCCAGATGGAATTAAAAAACTTAAGGGCTTGGGGGCAACGGAAGTAATTGTTGCATTCAGAAATACATATGAAGGCGGTTCTGATGAAAGAACATTAGAGGGAATGATCGCAGAAATAAATTGGTACGCAGAAGAAGTAATTAATAAGTCTAAATAGTTTGTTAAGTAATGGTCGGGATGGCCGGATTTGAACCGACGACCACCTCACCCCCAGCGAGGTGCGCTACCAGGCTGCGCTACATCCCGAAACCGCATCATTATATAAAGTTAAGTACTGCATATATATAAGATATATAAGATATGTAAGAAAAATGTAAAAAAAGATTTTCTAGAATTCAAAAATTTTATAAGAATATTGGCTTAAAATAATGTGTGAAATTTGTATATACTTTTACATATATTATGTACAATCCACAAATCCCATGAGATTAATTGTTAAATTAATACATATGAGATATAACAGTTTGGGCATATAAAATAATGATTTTACAAAAAAAATTGTCAAATCAGGTTTTTATGACATAATAAACCTTTCTATCAAAGGAGTTGAAGAGAAATGGCAAAATTTAAAAATAAGATAAGTTACCTAATGGCACTAGTGGCCCCTATATTTTCAGTGTCACTTGTAGCTGATACTCAGCAACCAGCAGCTGCAGATGGAAAAGAAGAAGCTGCTAAAAAATCTTCTGGTGGATTAAGCGCTGGAGCTATAGCAGCAGCTGTAGCAGCAGCAGCTGCGATTGCAGCAGCAACAAGCGACGACGGGACTTCAGCTCCTGCACCGACTCCTGCACCGACTCCTGCACCGACTCCTGCACCGACTCCTGCACCTACGGAAGTCTATGAATATGAAGTTCAGCAAGTTTCAACTGTTAATACAACTACTAATTCCGTTAGTCAAACCAATACAACTACGGATTCTATAGTTAAAGAGCTTGTTACAAGCAAAACAAACTCTTCTACAACTACTAATACAAATTCTGATGTAACAACTAATACAGTTACTCAAACTATTGCTACAGCGACAGGTGTGGTATATGACACAAGTCTTGAAGAAAATACCACTAAGACTGAAAACGACGGCTTCGCTGATCTAGGTGAATACTATTACATGGAGCAGACTGTCCAAATTGAAGGCAACACATTTGTTGATACTGAAGTTGAAGTTGATATTGAAAGGGATGTGGTTGACGAAGTTACTACAGTTGTTGACAATGAAGTTGAGATTACAATCATAGTACCAAACGAAGTTGATATTGAAGTTGAAGAAACTGTAACAGCTACTGCTACAAGATTAGTTCAATAAAATTAATCTAAACAAAAAAGGAGCGTTATGCTCCTTTTTTTTGTCTAGATTTTAATTTAAAATGCTTCGAATTCAGTTCCTAGCTTCAGCACCATAATCATTTGATGATTATCCAAATCATATTTAGACTCAATAAAAATGGTATTCCTGTGGCAGCCCAAAGACTATAAGTATGAAAGGAGCCCTATTGCTAAACTCTTAATGAGATATAAAGATATTATTACTAAAATCCTTAGTTTATATTGTTTTGAAAAGCCTTAATACAGAATCTCTTATTCTTAATTGAATACATAAAAAAATTCAATCGTAAGAGGTGGTAATTTTGGATGCAAAGTTTGAATTGTTTTTCTGGTTAAGCCTTGATCATTTAGCCAATAAGTATTCTCAGCTTGCCATTTCAAAAGTTCAATCTTTATTGTTTCTTTTAATAGCTTGCTAGCTGCAATTGTTTCAAACTGAAGGACCAAATCTGAGCCTGGCATTACCTGCAATGAAACGTTAAGCTCTGCCAATGCATCTGGATTCCTGAGATTTATAAGTCTTTTTGTTGGGTAGTTGGATGGATCTTCCCAATTAAATCCAGCCCAGCCTAAATATTGAATGTCATGTTGTAACCCGTATGTAGAGATTACCTTGCCGTTTCTTGTATATATAAGTTGGCTATCAGCACTAACCCATTCCAAAACCCCATTATCAGCTACATTTGATAAAGTCATTATTGCGCCAGGGCCATCTTCAAATTGAGCCACAATAAAAGAATAGGTCCTTGAGTTAAATTCCTCTTCAGAAATCTCTATCTTAGGCGGACTCAGTACCGCAGCTTTGAATAATGGTATGGCATCAGAGAATGAAACAAAAGAGCAAGATCCGAGGAAAATTAATGGAGCTATAAATACTAATTTAAGATTAATCATATATGTCATCCCAATTTCTTTCTATATTGTATGAGTTGGCCTGGTCTGTAATCCCATATAAATGATGAGAGTGGACTAAGAATTGAGCGCCGTCTCTTGTAAGCGGTCTAAGACCAAATCCAGCAATGCCTTTAGTATGACTATCAAAAAAGAACTCTATTGGAAGATAGAAGTAAAAACCTTTATCAAAGCTTCCCTCTCCAAACTCTTCCTTGCTAATGTCAGTTTTGGAAAAAAAAGCACCTATCCTTAAACCGCTTTTAAATCTTCGGCTTAAATCAAAATTTATACCAGAGTCTCCTGCAAGAAATCTACCGCCTTTTAACCTAAATAATAACTGAGAGTATGGCTCTTCATAAAAGATATTGATATGGCCTGTTTCAGTTTCATAATCAATAAACTTAAACATTTGATCATAATCACGTTGCTTTACATTCCAGTACTCCAAACCAATAGCAAAAGTGCTATTGAATGGTCTATAAAGTGATTCAAACCCATAACCACCAAACATTGGTTCGAAAATACCAGCTGAAAGTTTTGTATAGATATTTTTTGTTGGTCTATGGAACCAATTTAGTTGGATTCTTTTAAAATGCCCTTTTCTGCTTTGTTTTAAGTATTTAACTATATCCGTCCGAACATGGGGAAGAATACTATCAGAGGCAAGCTTTAGTTCATCAAAGTTATCAACAATTCCAATGGCTCCAGATGTAACTAGAGAAAGATTATATTTAAATAAGATCTCCGCATGAATCGCTAAAGACAAATCACCAAAGTAAAAACCATCAGGCCCACCAATCTGAGATCTCACAGAAGGGGCTGCTTTCCAAAAGAATGCTGGGAACTCTACATCTGGAACAAATTTATAATTTTTTGGATTATATTTAGGATTTGAAATAGTAATATTTCTACGTAATGAATTATGGTCTTTTGATGATTCATATAGCTGAAATGATTGCCTATCAATAGTAATTGTATTGAGGTTAGTTCCTGCATTAGTGTTAGCAATCTTAAAAGTATCAATTTCATCAGGCACTACTTCATCAAGTACTCTTGCAACTCTCCCAGTAGCCCTAGCATAACTAATATATTTATCTTGAGCATATTGAACCTCAAGAACATTATTGTCTATATTTGCCTTTTGGAGATAAAGATTTCTATCATTTAGATGTTTTAAAATAGATCTATAAATATAAGTATCATTACCTTTGCTAATTTTTTTAAAGGCCTCAGCATTGCTTACTGGCTCATGCTTATCAGTATTTTTAATTTTTGGGTTAGACCCTTTGACGCCAGCATGAAAAGAGAAACCAAAACTAAACGTATTTCCTTTTGTGATTGATGCTTTTAAGTGAAAATTATCTGAAAGTGGATAAATAAAACCTATATTAAATTTTGAGTCAGGCTTTCTAATCGGTTTAAATGCAAGGTTAAAACTTTCTCGGCCTAATGGAAAGCCTTCTTTTTCATAATTAGTGCCGTCATATTCAATCTTAACTCTTGAGCCATTCAAGTTAGGTATAAAAATTTCCGCCCCAGCAAAAAGACCAGTTTCACCACTAAAAAAATCCCCTATATTGAAATCACCGCCCATTGTTCCTGAAGAGCCAACTCCTGTTCTTCGATCAAAGCTATCGCTTAACGAAGCAAGAGGGTTCTTTATTTTATTTCCTGAAAGCGTTCCCCATCCCATTCCTACACTCAGATCTACATTAGAAATACGCTTGTTTGCAACAACATACTCGGCCCCAAAAATTCCAGTTCCAGCTAAATCTCTGGCCCCAACTGCAATTTCAGGCATCAATCTGCCCTCTGAAATAATTTTAGCCTTTGCATCAAAACTTTTATCTTTATAGCTTTGACCTCCACTAAACTCTTTAATCAAGCTATATTGAGCATTATCAATATCAGTATATTGATAGGAAAATTCAAACCAATTAAATGGATACATAACAATGGAACCACGTCTGTATACTCCGTTTTGAATCCAATTAAACGCAAGCGTTCCCTCATCATGAAATCTTGCAGAGGGGTTTTGAATTACACCAAGGCCACCAAAATTACCAAAACTAGGGCTCTTGGAAGGGTAAATATAATCGTTAATATCTGATTTGATATCATTTGAAAATACTAGCAACAGCACCAAAGCTGTTCTAAGTGGGTGATAACGTTTCATTGGCAGGAAACTATCTATATATGCAATATTAATCCTTTATCGTATTCAAAGAGGCCAAAGAAAGAGCAAGACTGCTTAAGATTGGCGATACAGTTGCAGCATAAACAACGCCAGAAAGCTGCCCAATATCTCGTTGAGAATAAATAATTGATCCTGGATAAATATCAGCAGATTTTAAAGAAGAAAATAGCCCCATAGTATAAACATTAGTCTTACCATCTGGATCAATCACAAGAATTTCTTGGTGAGCGGAATCATTTAATCCACCTGCCAATTTAATATAGTCTGTAATGCTGTAATTTGGATCGTAGCTGAGGTTTGATGGGTTTCTAAAATCTCCAAATAAATAAACGACTCTGCTTAGCTGTGGAATAACTATCTTATCATCAGCCTGCAGTGTCATATCATAGATTGGATTTAAGTCTGATTTATTGATATCAAAATTTGTTACAACTCTTCCTGAATACCTTCTAGCTCTTAATTCTTCAGCTAAAAAATCAAGAGCTGCTGGGTTAACGTTTGTATTAGGCTTGCCGATGTTAGATATCAAATAATTAACAGTGTCTGAGTAATTTAACTGTGCAAATTTCTTTTCCATCTCAATAGCTTCTGCTCTAAATAACGCCCCACCATAAAGATAAGCACCATTTTTATAGCCTCCAGCTCGCTTAACTAAATCAGAAAGTGTTTCTCCTTCAAAAATATTATATGTACCTGGGCGCTCGACCAATCCAGTAATTTCTACCTCTTTTAAAGGTTTTATAATATTCTTGTAACTAGGAACAATAATAGAGTCTCTTGGATTCAAAATTAAATCATTAATTTCGTTAAACGGGACGCTAAGCAATGATTGATTTTTAAGTCCAACCCTTTCAACATAAATTTCTCTATGACCTATAAAGCCTTCTGAAAAACTGCCTGCATATGATATCAAGTCTCCTGCTGTCTCTCCTGGCAGTGCTTCAAAAACTCCTGATTGTGTTATTCCGCCTGAGACTGGGATTTGCAAAGCAATCGGATGGACAAAAATAGTATCACCAGATCTTAAGGCCATGCCAGGCTGAAAATTTCCAAACACAAGAATGTCATATAAATCTAAAGTCTCAATAGTTTGCCCATTTCTTTTCAATTCAATCTTTCTATAAGATCCATTTTTAGATATGCCGCCAGCTACATTGATAGCGCCAAGCAAGTTTGATCCTCCGCTTAGCGTGAAAATACCTGGACTCTCAATGCCTCCCAATAATAAAACTTGAATATCTCGTATCTTAGTTAAAGTAAGGAAGTGAGAAGTACCCATTAAGGATGCCTCAATAAATGTTTTAACATCAGATTCGACCTGCAATAAAGATTTGCCTGCTACAATAATCTTTCCAAGATCTGGAATGCTTAGAGATCCATCACGGTTAACCATTAATTCATATTCTTCTTTTACCTTTCCAGTTATAAGTAATTTAAAAACATCCCCTACATCAATCACGTATTCTGATCCGATATTTGGAACATTTACAGGCATAAAAGAAGATTGAATAGTGCTAAAGAATTTTTCACCAAACCTCTGAAGATTTGAATGATTTGAAGCATTTTCTGCATCAAGTCTATTTTCTAATGTTGCAATTTGATCTTTTAACTTCTGAAGGATAATTTTATTCTTCTCTAAAGTTGTATCTGCTCTAAAAAGTTGCTCCAGCTCCTCTTCTTTTTCTGTAGAATTTGCGTCTTCAAACTCACCTCTTAGCGATGGTGGCAAACCATCCAGAAACTCTTTGGAAACTACTGTATTAGGCGTAAAAGCATCTTGAGCATCAATATTAACGGCGTATAAAGGCAGCAAAATAAGCAATGATGATAATAAAGTTTTGAAAGTTAGATTTTTTATAATAAAAAGATTCATATTGAAGGCCCTTAATTTGAATTGATTATACAATAATTTAAAAATAAACTCTTTAACTTTGATTATTAAAAAGGTGCAAAAGATCAGTAAAAATATAAGCTTAGAAGTTTAATTAACTTGATAAATGTCTCTTGAAAATACCTTATCTTCTACATCCTTAAGGAGCTCATCTTTTCTGTTGCAAACTATCAAATCGCACTTGAGTTTGAACTTTTCTAGATTAGCTTCTAGGGGGAAAGACTGCCAAAAACTTTTTTTATGAGTTGGCTCATAAATTAAAATTACAATACCAGCTTTATGAAGCTCATGAATAATCTCTAGAATTGCTGAGGATCTAAAATTATCAGAGTCTTTTTTCATGTTTAATCTATAAATGCCTACTTTAGACGGCTTCAAGTTAATAATTTTATTTGCAATAAAGGATTTTCTGAGTTGATTTGATTTGACCGTGGCACTTATTAATGACTGTGGGATATTATCGAAATTAGATTCAAGTTGCATAGAATCCTTTGGCAAGCAATAACCCCCATAGCCAAAAGAGGGGTTATTATAATAATTACCAATTCTTGGATCTAGGCATACACCCTCAATCAACTGTTCAGAATTAATATTGTGAGTTAATGCAAAAGTATCTACCTCATTGAAAAATGCTACTCGCATTGCTAAATAGGTATTAGAGAAAAGCTTAATTGACTCCGCTTCATCTGGGGAAGTAAAAATACAGCTTATGCTCTCTTTATTGGCAGCTTCTTTTAGTATATTGCAAAATAGAACTGCTTCTGGAGAAGAGCTCCCCACAACTATTCTTGATGGCTCAAGATTATCAGTCAATGCTGATCCCTCTCTAAGAAATTCAGGAGAAAAAACTATTTTCTTTGAATTAAATCTTTCTTGCATATGCGATGTAAATCCTATGGGAACCGTTGATTTAATAACTGTTAATTTTGGCTTTGCATAAGAATGGATATCAGCAAGAATTTTTTCTATTCCTTGTGTATCAAATTGATGCAAGTCTTGATCAAAATTAGTGGGGGTACAAATTATAAATAGGTCCCCTTTTTGATAAGCAGTTTTATGATCAGAGATAGCTTCAAGATTTATTGATTTGTTTTTTAGCGCAACATTAATAGCTTCATCACCCATAAAACTTTGCCGCTTATTTATTAAATCAACTTTTTTTTTATCAATTTCAAGCAAAGTAACAATATGCTTCTTAGATAAAATAAGAGCTAGCGACATCCCCACATAGCCGGCACCAATAATTACAATATTTGAAAATTTAGGCATGCTGATTTAAAGCCTCGCCAAGGTAGTCTCTTAAAGAATAGTAAGATGTAATATTCTATTCTCCTCTTCCATAGCTATCTTCAAATCTTGTGATGTCAGATTCCTCTAGAATATCACCACACTGGACTTCAACAACTATTAACTCTTTATCATCATTGTTAGTTAACCTATGAACTGATTGTAATGGGATAAATATATGATTACCTGGGCTTACAATAGAAATGTCTGAATCTAACTCAACTGTAGCCTTTCCCTGTACCACAACCCAGTGCTCTGACCTATGCTCATGTTTTTGCAAGCTGAGTTGAGCGCCTGGCTTCACATTCAATTGCTTTACCTTAAACCCTTTGCTATCGATAAAAGAAGTGTGGTGGCCCCATGGAGCAATAATCGTATTATCATTTTTAAGAATTTCAGGGCCCATTGCAGCTGAGTAGTCTTTAATAAAAGTATCTATCATCCAGGAGCTGCTATTAATTTTATTGCTACCTCCTATCCCATATAGAAATTCAACATCATTATTATCACCATATTGAATAAGCTCAGGAGTATTGTCTTTTTGGCGATCACCACCATTTGCAAATATGACTTTTTTTGAAACCTCTAAACATTTTGAAATTGCATTATTTGCTGAATCATCATCATCATTGAATGTGATAACTTCATCAACAAACTGTAAATTCTCTACAATTGCTTTTCTTTCAACAAGAGGCATAAATAAATACTTCTTCTTTCTACAGAGCCAGCTATCAGAATTGAGGCCAACAATTAAGTATTGTGAGGTTTTTTTTGCAGATTTAAAATATTCAATGTGACCTCTGTGCAATGGGTCAAAGCCTCCAGTTACTAAGCATATCTCTTCCTTCATAAAAATTATTATACTGTTAAAAGCTTTAAGGTAACTACAAAATTTCCTTACACATTTTTAATAGTCTATTTTGATAAGCCACATTATCGTGATGATAAAAAAATTGCCGTTGCTCATCAATCAATTCAGAGCTAAGCACATCCCTCGAATTCCACACATTATTAAAAGTATTTTCAAGGATATCCAAGTCATCACACAGTGTCACAGCATCCATCTTTTCTATTCCTTCAAAATGAGTATAGTTTTTATAGACGTTATGCATGCTGGTAAAATTTTTATGATCATCATGCACTAACCCCAAAAACTGTTTATGAAAAATTAAGGCTTCTATCATCATAGAGGTGAGTCCCCCCATCACAAATTCAGCATTGCTTAAAAGAGAAGGATAATATGATAAAGACGGCTGCAAAGATACATCTCGCTTACCAGATCTATATGCATCTGCAAGTTGGGAATCTACTACAACATGCTCAAGACTGTCTAATGCAAACACATCCTCTGTTTGACGCCATGGATGGGGCCTATACACGATTTTTATCCCACGCAATAAAGAGTTTTTTTGAATGATTTTATTTAAATGTATTAAGACCGCTAGCTCATCAAAAACAAGAGCCGTACCTACAAAAAGTACATATTTAAAACTATACGGCGTTTCTAATGAAGATTCTCGTACAGCAAAATAATCATCATATCTTGGTGTTCCAAGAAGAGATACTTCCTTGTCTTTAAAACCTTGAATGTATTTTGCATGCTCTTTACTTTGATTGCCCCAAACTCCAATATGAGATGGTAGTTCCCAAAAAATAGACTTGCTGGAAAGGTTATCCCAATTATCAATTAAAAATGCCGTAGGAATATTATTTTGCTTGCAAATTTTAATCAGGTCAGTTCCCTCCGGATCATATGCAGAAGAAGGAAATAAAACCAAATCAGGCTTTAGCTTATGAAGCTTTGTTTGAAGTGGTTTATTAGCACCCATCAGTATGTTAAGAAAAGCTAGATAAACAGGAAGAGTAAATGAGTTTGCAAGAAATATATTTCTCAATAAAATAAAAGTGTATCGAATAAGCCTCCATACGGATTTTAAAAGTATTAAATAGATTGGTAGGGCTGGGTCATAAGTAAAATGTAAACCTTGAACCCTTTTTATACGAAATTTAAAAGTCTTAGACTTATGTCTGTAGTGCCACATCAATAAATCAAAGATCTTATAGTAAGTTTTATGCCTCGGGGTTGAGATCTCATATGTAAGATAGTCTTTATGTGCAATTTCATGGAAAGATTTGACTTCATTAGAAACAAGAAAATCAACTTTGAAATTATGTTCTAGAGCGTTAAGTGCAGAGGTAGTTATATAATTTCTAATATAAATATCATTACTTATTACAAATAAAATATTCTTTTTTTCTGTGCTTTTCATAACGATCAGACGGGCGACTTAAATTGCTACTTCATTTAATTTATTAAAGATAGCCTTAACGCTCAAATTATGAGCATCTAGAACTTCATCAGTAGTCCCGCATTCTGGAACATTGTCAATTGCCATTCTAGTAAATGAAGTATTTTCAATATTATTTTTAGCAAGAATTTCACCAATTCTTGCTCCTTGACCACCCTCGTAATAATGGTTATCGAGTGAAATTAGATTTTTGCAAGAAGTAATTTCATGTAACAGCCACTTTTCATCAATATTGTTTAGCCAAGGTAAATTTATTACCTTGATATCAGTATTTTTCTCTGCTTTAAATTTTCTAGCAGCTTGGAATGCTGATTCAACCATTACTGGGCCATACGCAATAATAGCTGTGTCTTCTCCATTGGTTAAGTTAATGCCTTGTCCCAGTTCAAGTGAATAATGGTTAGGTAATTCAAATGAAATATTCCAGGGAATGCTTGTCAAACGGATATAGGAGCTTTCTATTGAATGATTTATGGCCCAATCTAGCAATATAGCTACCTCTTTTTCACACGAAGGCTCCATTAACGTTAAGCCTGGCATTCCACCTAGAGCAGAAATATCACGAACAGATTGATGAGAATGTCCAGGTCCGCCAGGAAGAACTCCAGCCAAAGAACCAACATAGATAATTTTCGTAAGTTCTGTAGCATTATTATAAATTTGTTCATTAGCACGAGTAGATAAGAAACAAGCAAACGAATGCACTATTGGTATCATGCCTTTGAGGGCCATCCCCCCTGCTTGAGAGACCATATCTTGCTCTGCAATACCACATTCTAAAAACTGCTCCGGGTAGTGCTCTTTTATTGGAGCTATACCGGTGTCTTTAATTAGATCTGCATCAAGCACCGCTATATTATTATTTAATGATACTTGCTCTAATAGCGCATCTGAATATGCAGATATTAGATGTTGATTTGTCTCTATAGCATTTATATTTGGTTGTTCTACTTGCTCTAAAGAAAGCTCTGATTGATTAAAGTCATTCATAAGCTTATTCGAATGGGTGATTAGCTCCTGAACTGCAGAAAGATATAAATCTGAAGAAGGTGCCCCGCTATGAAATTTATAAAATTCTGTATCTGAATCTGCCGAGGTATGCTCCATAAAAGATACTCCCTTTCCTTTAACTGTGTCAGCAATTATTACCTTGGGTTGTTTAATTTCATCTGAAAAAGATTCTAAAATACCAGAAAACTCTTCAAGATTATTTCCATCACAACGAGCAACATGCCACCCAAAAGATTTCAATTTAAGTTCCAAGTCTCCAAGATCGCTTACATTTGCAACAAGGGTATCTGACTGAAGTTTATTGTGATCTATAATCACAACAAGTTCATGAATGTTATTATTAGCAGCTGAAACAAGTGACTCCCAAAATTGACCTTCTTGCAATTCTCCATCGCCTGTTAATACAAAAATATGGCTTTTTATATTTTTTTTTCTATTTGCAAAAATCATGCCTTTTGCTTTAGAGACGCCCATTCCAAGAGAGCCAGTATTCGTAACAATGCCTGGAATTGAAACATCAGGGTGGCCTGGAAGACCCTCAATGCGCCTAAGTTGATGTATTAAATCAAAATTTAGTTGGCCTATGCCAATTAATGAACTATAAATTGCTGGCGCATCATGACCTTTAGATGAAAAAAATATATGGTCTTCCTGCAATTGAGCATCTTGTGAAGGTAACATTTCATTTAGATGAATCCAGGAAACTATATCCATGCTAGAGAAAGAACTGCCAATATGCCCTGAACCTGCTTTTGCAATCATATACAAAGTATTAATTCTGCAAAGAGAAGCATAAATTTTTGTTTTATCAAGAGGACTTAAATTTGAGTTCAGGACCCTTAAAAACTCTTCCTTTGGAACATAATACATCTCCCCAACGACTGCTTTACCTATTAGATCACCCATATTAACTCCTTAACTAATTTTATATTCTGATTTTTTGATTTTCAAAAGAAGACTGGGATCTTCTTCAATAAGATTTCTTGCAAGCTCTAGATCTCGCGGCTCATTAATATCAAACCCTTCATAGGCTTTGCTGATATAAGGTAAAATATTTTTCCCCGAAATATCATTTCCCCCTTCTACGGTCTTCACCCAAGCTA
>Ga0315322_10002585_pt1 | contig 14000 bp, 12 predicted proteins | sample M110021515metaG_FD_203461 | JGI IMG/M metagenome (GOLD analysis project Ga0315322, IMG submission 203461) | Ammonia-oxidizing marine archaeal communities from Monterey Bay, California, United States - M1 100m 21515 | ecosystem: Environmental > Aquatic > Marine > Intertidal zone | place: USA... | reverse complement strand
TGGCGTAGAAGAGGTACTTGATGATCTTTCGCAAACTATAGGTAATAGCGGTTCGGCAGAAGCAGCTATGTTATTAGTTTCAGCACTTGAAAATGCGGAACTGAAAGAGAAGATCGCTCTTTGCGTAATTGCTGATGGAGTAGAAATCCTTATTTTTGAAAAAAATGGCATCCAAGAAAATACAACTGCATTGCAGGATCAAATAATCAAAGGAGGGAATGTTTCCTATAGGAAATTCCTCCAATGGAAAGGAATGCTTCCAGTCCAATCACCTAATAGACCAACGCCTACTCGCATCTCTGCATCTGCTGCGATACGAGAATCTGAATGGAAACATGGGTTTGTCGCATCCAAAGGCGACCAGACAGGCTTAATCCATATGCCTCCATCACGTGTATCGGTCAATGCGGAAGATGAGATTGATGCGATGGGGCAAGAACCAATGGGTAACAAAATCGGTACAGTAGCGACCTTCACCGTAGACCATCTCGTCTATTCAGAAAATCCACCAGTTATCTTCGCAGTAGTTGACTTTGTGGGCGGCGGGAGAATTCCAATTGAAATAACAGACGTTGACCCAGATGATGTGGCTATAGGGATGGAAGTTACCCCAACATTTCGAAAGCTTTTTACTGCAGATGGGATTCACAACTACTTTTGGAAAGTACGACCAGTACGTTAAAGGAAGGACGAAAATGGCATCCAAGGGAATTAAAGACAAAGTCGCAATAGTTTCTATCGGATGTACGCCATTCCGTGAACATTGGGATAAAAGTAAAGACGACCTTGTCATCGATGCCACAACGCAGACTCTTGAGTCAGTCAATCTAACCAAGGAAGAAGTTGATGCCTACTGGGTAGGTACCGCTCAAAGTGGGATGAGTGGGTTGACGTTATCAATGCCAATGAAATTAGAAGGAAAGCCCGTTACCCGAGTTGAAAATTATTGTGCGACAGGATCCGAAGCGCTTCGCCAAGCTTGCTACGCAGTAGCGAGCGGTGCTTACGACGTGGCGATGGCTGTCGGCGTTGAAAAGGTAAAGGACAGTGGATACCAAGGACTGAACGCATTTCCAACTCCAACTGCAGGGACAAACAGGACGCTTACAGCAGCTGCTATGTATAGTCTTGTTCTGCCCGCTTACGCAAAGAAATATGGGGTAGACGAAGACCAATTACGAATGGTCGTAGCAAAAATTGCTGAAAAAAACCACTACAACGGAGCCCGAAACCCTTTAGCCCAGTTTCGGCGGGAAATGTCAGCTGAACAGATTTGCGATATGGCGGCCGTAGCTGGACGATTGAGTGTCTTTGACTGCGCTGGAGTGGCAGATGGAGCAGCCGCAGCGATTGTCGTACCTGCCGAAGAAGCTTACGACTACACTGACAAACCTCTTTTCGTCAAAGCGCTATCGTTTGTTTCAGGAAATGGTTCAGGGTTAATGGATCCGAACTACGACTATACGACCTTCCCTGAATGTGAGGCAGCGGCAAAAGATGCATATCAACAAGCTGGAATTGATGACCCTAAAGAAGCGCTTGCCATGGCGGAAGTCCATGACTGTTTTACGCCTACAGAACTAGTTCTTATGGAAGACTTAGGTTTTTCCGAACGGGGACAAGCATGGAACGATGTCTTAGATGGAAATTTTGGGCTCGAAGGGAGCTTGCCAGTAAATACTGACGGGGGGTTAAAGAGTTTCGGCCATCCTGTCGGCGCATCAGGAATTAGAATGCATTATGAATGCTGGCTCCAATTACGGAACGAAGCGCCTGTGGAACGAAGCATTCCCCAAACTGAAAGAAATTTAGGGCTAGTTCATAACCTAGGTGGTTATCCAGGTGAGATGGTGAGCTTCGTCTCAATTCTTGGTACGGAAATCGGTTAGGTAAGCAAACAAAAACCCTACCAAGTCACTCCTCTAATCCTGGTCAACCATGATTACGCCGAGAGAGAAAACTACAACAAACGTTGCAAGAATTTGGATCAAATTTAACGATTCATCTAAGAAAACCCATGCAAGGAAAGAAGAGACAACAGGGACAAAGAGTGTCAAGGTAGATCCAACCCAGAGAGGGATACGAACAAGTGACCAATTCATAAGAGAGTGTCCTATTAAACCAGCGACTGTCGCTAAGACGATGATCCAAAAAATATCCTTATTAGAAGGGATGGTAAACGAGATGCCAAAGATTAAAGCGATTCCAAAGTTGAGGAAACCTGTGATAACTCCTGATGCAGCAGTGAACTCTAGGGGAGTCACAAGATCTTGAGTTTTCTTAGAGACAACGAAATAAGCGGACCAAGTAAAAAGCGCGGCTACGGCCAAGAGGTCACCAGTAATGTCCCATTCGGCAGTTCCAGATGAACCTGCTACTACGCCAAAGGTTCCTAATAAAGCAATAAAGCCGACAATGATATCTTTACGGCGAACCTTCTCTCCGAAAGTTTTGTAACTATAAATAGAAATAAGAACAGGCTGAAGTGACCCAATGATTGTTGCGTTTACAACAGTAGTTCTCTTGAGGGATTCAAAGAAAAAAGCGACATTCAGTCCGAGGGAAATTCCACCCCATAGAGAGGTGCGAAGTGCTTTAAATGTGAGTGGCGTTCCCCGCACTTTCAGAAATAGCACCATAATGATTGCATAAAACGTAAACCGGTAGACCGCTATTTCAGTAGAACTTACCGTGATGTATTTCACTATCACGCCTGAAGAACCCCATGCCGTTACAGCTAGACCAGCTCCAATTAAAGCAATTCGGGAGTCACTGATAACTCTTGATTTTTCAGTTTTGCTCATGACCCTTGTCCGATATTTTCCGAAAATCAACTCTAACAAGCAACTAACTTCACTGGAAAGTCTTAAACTTCAAGTAAGAATGACTGAGGGGGCTAAACCAATGGAAATGACGAGCTTATGACAGCGATCGAATCTAAATCTCCATGGCATTTACGCGGGAATTGGGCGCCAGTCCAAGATGAATTGCTAGAGGATCAACTGGTAGTTGAGGGCACAATCCCTTCAGAACTTGAAGGCGTCTACATTCGTACTGGTCCAAACCCCCAATCAGGTTCATCTCCTCACTGGTTTATGGGTGATGGAATGGTCCATGGAGTTCGCCTCTCTCAAGGAAAAGCAGAATGGTACAGAAATCGGTTTGTTCAAACACCAAATATCACAGAGCCAGAGGCTGATCCAATGTCAGGTCTTGGGGACCTTTCAAGAGGAAACGCTAATACGCACGTTGTCGCTCATGCTGGCAAAATTCTTTGCCTTGAAGAAGGGCATTGGCCTTGGGAGATCGATGGGGAACTAAATACCATTGGTGTTGAAAATTATGCTGGAAATTTAGCAACTTCAATGACTGCTCACCCCAAAATCTGTGCTGAGACAGGAGATCTTCTCGCTTTTAGCTATTTTTCTTTTGAACCTCCTTACCTCACTTATTTCCGAATCAGTCCCGAGGGTGAATTACTTCAATCTGAAGGTATTGACATCCCGAATATGGTGATGATGCATGATTTTAATATCACAAGAAACTATGTGGTATTTATGGATCTCCCCTTAGTGCTTGATTTATCCTTAGTTGAAACAGGTGTTCCTTTTGGATTTGATCCATCTGCGGGTGCTCGACTTGGCGTAATGCCAAGGCACGGAACTAACCAGGATGTTCAATGGTTTGAAATTGATCCTTGTTACGTGTTCCATCCTGTAAATGCCCATGAAGACGGAAATAATATTGTTCTTCACGTATCACGCCAACCAGAAGCATTCGGGAAAAGCTCTGATGATTATGCTGAAGTTGGACGATTATGGAAATGGACTATCAACTTAAATACTGGGACTGTCTCAGAAGAACAGATTGATGATAGGCCCGGGGATTTCGGAAGAGTAGCGGACAAAGTAGTTGGGCTGGATGCGAACTATGGGTACCTGATGGCGATGGCGGGAGAAGGCAACAGTGAAGAGCCTGTCTATGGTTCAAACTTATGGAAATATGATCTCCGAACAGGATCATGTTCCGAACATTATCTGGGAGAGAAAGTACGAGGGGGAGAACCAGTCTTCGCTGCAGATCCTAATTCAGAAGGCGAGGACGAAGGATGGGTGATGGCAATCGTCCACAGCGAAATTTCAAACGCATCAAAGCTAATAATCGTCGATGCTCAAGATTTTGAAGCAGACCCAGTTGCGACTATTCATTTACCTAGAAGAGTTCCCTACGGGGCTCATGGTAGTTGGATCCCTGACTCGGTGATTTCCTAATTACTTCCTTTTGAACAAAGGATTTCGTCGTTCAGCAGATGCTGCTACGCCTTCACTCCAATCATTGGTTTTAACTAAGCGAGCTTGCTCCAGTCCTTCATGAAGAGTTGCCTCTTCAACTCGGTCAGCTAAGTCTCCTCGAAGCGTCTTACGGATCGCTTCAATAGCTAGAGGAGCTGATTTGGATATTTCCTTCGCATAAGTCAAGGTGGTTTCTCGTAAATCATCTAGAGGGGTTAGCTGGTCACATAAGCCCATTGTTAAAGCCTCTTCGCCTTTAACTCTCCTGCCCGTAAAGAACATATCTTTACTTGCTTGTGGCCCAATTAGTTCAGGCAAGGTGACACTCAAGCCGAATCCCTGATGAAAGCCAAGTCTTGCAAAATTAGCGCTAAATCTAGCCTCAGGCGAAGCAATCCGAAAATCAGCTGCTAAGGCTAAACCAAGACCACCACCTATAGCAGCGCCTTGAACAGCAGCAACAATTGGTTTTGCACAGCGAAAAATCCTTACAGCGCCAGCGTAAAGTCCCTTGGTATCGTTTCCCTTTGTAGTTCCAGAGAAGTCAGCTCCTGCGCAGAAATGCTTTCCTTCCGAACAAAGAACTGAGACACGCACCTGATCATCATGGTCAAGCTCTTCAAATATGTCGGCAAGCCCGCTGATAAGAGAGTTACTGAAGAAATTATTAGGCGGTTTACAAATCTCAACGGTCGCAACAAAATTCTGGTCTACTGTGACCCTAATATCCGTATTCATTTCAGATTCCTATCAAATAAGGCGTGGATGCGTTCCCAATGTCGCTCAGCAGCTTCCTTATTGAACATTTTGCCTCGTCCTGGGAAAGCAAACCCATGATGCGCACCTGGGTAGAACTCTACCCGTCCACTAGCTGATGATTTCTCAAGCTCTTCAGTAACTTGGTGAACCATTTCAAGAGGGACATAATCATCATGCTCTGCACAGGCAATATAGATCTCCGCTTGAGTCTGGTTAAAGCCTAAATGAGGTGAATCTGAAGCATCGACTACTAGCCGTACCCCATAAATAGATGCTGCGGCTCGAATTCTTTCAGGGAATGCGGCAGCGACAGATAACGAGAAAGGTCCACTCATGCAATAGCCGATACAACCAACTTGTTGTTCATCAGCAAATTGCTCGGCTTCTATGAATTCAATCATTGCTTCAGCGTCACGAACTACCATTTTGTTTCCAATGCCGGACATTAATGAGAACATTTCGTCAGTGTTGCTACCAGTTTCAAAATCTAGTTCAAAATGGTCGGTAGTCCGATAGTAGAGATTCGGGAGAACAACGTAGTATCCAGTGGTCGCGAGCCGTCTAGCCATATCATGCAGCTCTTCGCGTTTTCCAGGAGCATCCATGAAGAAAAAAATGACAGGGAAAGGTCCACCTTCCTCTGGGTGGCATATAAACGTTCCCATCTGCCCTTCTGAAGTCTTGATTTCAATGTGTCGTTCAATCATGTTGTGAGCTTAGGTGCTTACGAGTTAAAACACTTCTTCGCTTCTTGAAAAAGGAAAAAAAACTTGTTGCGCGCTATAAAGGAAGAGGAGGTTATCAATGTTGGATTTAAGTGGGAAGACGGCGCTAGTGACTGGAGCTGCTTCAGGCATCGGTGAAGGAATGGCGGTCAGGTTAGCCGAATCAGGAGCGAACCTTGCGCTATGCGATCTTCAATCATCAATTCATGAAGTAGCTGAAAGAATTGAGAATGAGACTGAAGTTTCAACGCATGCGGTAGTTGTAGATGTTAGAGACCCTGATGCGGTATTTGAATTCGTTAATTCCTCTGTAGAACATTTTTCTGGTTTAGATATTGTTATCGCCAATGCCGGAGTATGGCGTCCTACCGACCCATTGGAAGACTCAAAGGAAAAAACGGTTGCTGACTGGGACCTGCTTGTTAATACGAACTTAAAGGGCGTATACCTCACTGGGCGTGCAACTATTCCTCACTTAGTAGCAAATGGCGGTGGCTTCATTCTCAATATTGCTACAGACCACATTTGCCCCCCTCCAGGATTCGCAACAGGGGGAGGAACACGAATGGATGTTTATGACGCGTCAAAGTGGGGGATAAATGGCCTTACTCAAAGTTGGTCTAAACGACTTGCAAGTGATGGCATCCGGGTCAATGCGTTCTGCATGGATGCAACAGACTCGGGGATGATCCGGTACGCATCACAAAAATTCAATCGTGAAATGTCGCAAGAAATTGTGGATACGTGGATGAAACCCCAGCAAATAGCTGACTTAATGCTAGAGCTATATGACGAAGGGCCAGATGGGCGTTCAGGAGAAAATATTGGTATCTGGTTAAACCACCCAATTGAACTTCCGCCTAGACGCGATATTCTTCCATCACGGCACCCATAAGTCTTTTATGCGAGTCGGACTTTCTTTATCATCCACTTCCTTTGATAAGGATCCTTTTGGAGGAACCCAGGCAGTGATTGAACGTGCTAGGGCAGCGAATGAGGCAAAACTGGACCTTCTTTCTCTGGGTGACCATCATTTGACCCATGTGAACTATTTTCAGAATGTGCCCATGCTTGCACGCCTACTCGCTGAATGGGACTCTGGACCCGTTGGTTGCCTGTTTCTTCTCCCACTCTGGAATCCCGTACTCGTTGCTGAACAAGTCGGGACATTAGCGGCGTTAACAAAATCAACTTTTGTGATCCAGACCGGCGTAGGTGCTGGTGAAGCAATTTTTGAAGCTATGGGGACTTCCACCAAAACGAGAGGTGCCGACATAGAAGAAAGCATTGCAACGATACAAGGTCTCTTTGCCGGTAATGGAATGAATGGAAACCCTGACTTTCAAATCAACCCTGTCCCAACACAAAAGATTGAATGGTGGATAGGAGCAAGCACAAGCGAAGTAGGGATACGAAGAGCAGCTGCGTTGGGTGATGCTTGGTATGCAGCTCCTTTCCTTAATCCTATAAAAGCTAAGGAGCTGCTCGATCTCTACAGGCAATATTGTGGAGAATACGGTAAAAGCCCTCGCCCTATTATTCGTAAAGATGTCATTGTGCTAAACGATGGGGCAAAGGCGAAAAGGCTCGGTGAGACACTTATCGAAAAGGGATACCGAGGGATGCGAGAAGATGCCCTAATAATAGGAAGCCCTGAACAAGCTGTCGAGCAATTACAAACCTTCAAAGAACTTGGTTTCACAGATGTCACGTGCCGCTGCATGACAATTCCGCAAGAAGAATCAATTGAGACGATTAACCTATTAGGGGAAGTAAAAACGCTCTTGAATAGTTAGTTAGGTGGCCAGACCTTCGGACAACGTTCATGAGTGAGTAATTCTCCTTCATCTACTGTTTCATGATGTGGTTTCAAAGGGGCACCTTCGCGAATATGGTATCGAGCGTCATCACCGCAGTAACGAATAGAAATTGCTCTTCGGGACTGGTCTGGAGATCGGTTTGCTGAAGCTCCATGAAGAGTTCGGGCATGATGGATCGTCATATCACCAAGAGATAGTGTCGGAGCAAAAACAGTGTCAGCAGGTATCTGTGGTACGCGTTCTCCTTCAGTATTAGGTAGAGGGTCATCCGACACGAACCAGTTCGGTCTGTACGTAGTTAGGTCCTTATGGGATTCTTTGACGAAGCGGATAGCACCGGTATCAGGTGAAGCGAAATCCAAAGGGACCCAGACAGTACAAATTTGATCACCGGAAACATGGAAATAAGAGAGATCTTGATGAAAAGCTGTCTCTTCTGCCGTATTTGGTTCCTTTATCAAAACAGAATCTTCATAAAGCCACACTGATTCACTTTTCAGAACTTGAGCGACAATCTGAGGTATTACACTCGCACATGCGAAATCAGCGAAATGGTGGTTATCAATCCAATGGTCGGTGCCAGCAACGAAGCGTCCACTTCCTTCTCCGGAAGAGACATCAGGGTCAGTGAGAATATTCCCAGGAGCAACAATCGCTCCCAACTCAGTTAGATCTGTACCACTCCCAGAAATAGTTCGGCTGATCGGATCTGCCATAGATAAAACTAGATCTGGGTCAATTGCTTCACGCAGGACAACAAAACCCTCATTCCAGAAATCTTTTACGTACGATTCGTCTATTACGCAGTCAAATTTTGTCATTTTGAATTAAACACTAGAAGGTCCTTGAACAATTTTCTTATCGTTGAGTTTTCCGATTTCGTTTTCGTTCAGATGCAGGATATCTCCGAGTATTTCTTCAGTATGTTCTCCTAGGAGAGGTGCCACAAGAGGTTCTGATTGCAAGATACTTTGAAAATTAAGTGGTGACTTAGGTGAAAGGTATGATCCGATCCCTGGCTGGTTAATAGTAGAAAACATCGGGTTAGCCTCTGAAACGCGTTTGTCCTGATTCACGAGTTCTTTGAATGTTTGGTAGGGCCCCCAACATACGCCTAGGTCATCCCAAACCTGCCGGACTTCTTCAAGGGTTCGAGTTTGACACCATTGTTCTATATGCGGGTGGATACGGTCCCTAACCCTAAACCGGTCACCTTCATTTTCTTCTAAATCAAGTCCTTCTGCTACTGCTAGTTGTTTCATGGCTTCTGTCATTTCACATGCAGAGCATAAAGCCTTCCACTGCTTTCTTGTGATAGCTACTGCAATCACCCTGTTGCCATCTGACGTTACATAGTCGCGTCCGAGAGCTCCGTAGAGGTCATTTCCGATTCGTTCACGCTCCGAGTCCAACATTTGTGCTTCAGCGATATGTCCTAGAGCAGCCACGGCTGATAGCGCTACGTCACTCAACGCTAATTGAATGAACTGGCCTTCCCCTGTGCGGTCTCTGTGGCGTCCGGCAGCGAGCAAACCCATAGCTGCGGTTTGCCCGCACACAATGTCCCATGCGGGGAGAACGTGGTTGATAACCCCATCAAACCCTTCAGGTCCGGTTACGGCTGGGTAGCCCATGGCTGCATTAACGGTGTAGTCAAGGGCAGTTGTTCCATCATGGTTCCCAAGAACATTAAGCATGATGAGGTCTACACGGCGCTGACGGAGATTGTCGTACGATAACCAGCCTTTAGCAGGAAAATTTGTAAGGAAATAGCCTGCATCCTCACCTGGAGCTGTTATCAGTTCTTGAAGAAGTTCCTGTCCTTCTCCGGATCGAAGGTCAACCTGAATTGATTTCTTTCCTTTATTTAGCCCAGCCCAGTACAACGAAACTCCGTCATGCGTTAACGGCCACCTTTGATGATCTAACCCACCACCAATAGGATCAAATCTAATAACCTCAGCTCCAAGTTGTGCTAGCGCCATTCCGCCTGATGGCGCAGCAACAAATGCGGATCCTTCAACGATTCGCATTCCGTTCAACGGGCCATTCATGCGTTTTCCTCTTTGCTAATACCAAGTGACTTCTGTATAAACCTTAACTGTATGCGCAAAAGGTTTTCAGCGACAGTTTCCTGTGGCGTCATGTGAGTTACCCCTGAAAGTGGGAGGACTTCATGGGGTTTTCCTGATTCAAGGAGAGCTTGGGAAAGTTGAAAAGTGTGAGCGGCGACCACGTTATCGTCCGCTAACCCGTGGATTAACAAGAGTGGCCTTTCCAATCGGTGTGCCTCATTACAAAGATTCGTTTTTTGATAATTCTCGGGATTAGATTGTGGGTGACCGAGGTACCGTTCGGTGTAGTGCGTGTCGTAAAGTTCCCAATCAGTTACCGGAGCTCCCGCAACCCCAGCATGGAAGATATCTGGTCGTCGGAGAACCGCTAGAGCTGCAAGATAACCTCCAAAGGACCAGCCGCGAATTCCAACACGACTTAAGTCAAGTTGGTCATAGATTACTGCTGTCGCCTGCAAGGCATCTATCTGATCTTCCAAAGCAGCAGTGGCAAGGTCACCGTAGATCTCTCTTTCAAAAGCTGGTGACCGTCCCGGTGTCCCTCTTCCATCGGTAACAATCACAGCGAAACCTTGATCGGCGAACCATTGAGAGACACCAAAGAGCCCTCGCGCTGAACGAACTCTCTGTGCATGTGGCCCACCATAGGGATCTAGAATAATTGGGAGGGGAGTTGTCGTTTCATGATTTTGGGGAAAGAGGACAACGGTTTCAAGACTTCTTTTCCCCTGAGTATGGAAGTTAGTATTTAGTGAGATCACTGGATTCTCGGAATGGTCTTGGATTTCTGCAATCTGAGCATTGTTTTCATAAATTCTTGTTTGCACGCCATCAAAGTCCATGCTGCGGGACTGTATAACTGTGAGCGAACCATTTGATACCGCATCGTGTACGCCTGCACCTTCAGAGATTTGAGTTGTCCCACCATCAAGGTCAAAGTGCATGATGTGTTGCTCTAACGGGTTTGTAGAAACTGCTGCAAGTACTCCCTGCTTATTGCAATGAACAAGTGATCGAATTTGAATATCGCTTGAAGAAACTTGAGCATTGTCTACTACTAATGCCCTAGATTGTTCTCGATCTTCAACAGTAATCACACGCTCTCCAATAATTTTTGGGGCCCCAGAGATAATTTCCACCCAGCATTCATCAGTCCATCGATAAATTTCCTCCACAGTTCCGGTAACAGAGTCCACCCGAAGGATTCCCATTGCAGTTTGATTACGTGTTTGGACAGTGAGATAGATTTCTGATTTCTCAGTCCACTGGATATTAACGAGGTATTCCCAAAAATATTTGTGTGTCCAATCAATTTGAACCACATCCCCATCTAACGAGTAGATACTTAACCCAACATGTGGATTGTTCGTTCCAGCTTTCGGGTATCGAAGTTTTCTTGGCTGAGAACTCGGATCAGATGAATTAAGAATATGCCAAACAAGAACATCTGATTCATCAACTTCTGTTACGAGAAGCCGGTTACCCTCCGGTGACCACCAGTAGCCTCTTCTCCTTCCCATTTCCTCTGCAGCAATAAAATCAGCAACACCGTATGACTTATCGGGATTGTCCCCGCCTACTATCAGACGGTCGTTTCCTAAAGAATCGATATAACGCAGATTCCCGTCTCCTACGTAGGCAACGAGATCCCCTGAAGGACTGACTTGAGGATCAAAAGCGTTACATGGTGTTTCAAGATTTGAAATAACATTTGTTTCCAAATTTGCCGTGAATAATGACCCTGCAGAAGTAAATGCGATATTGGGAGATTCGTTACTTGAACTATATGAAACGATTCCGGAGCCAACTTCTCTAACTCGTTCCCTTCGAGATTGTTCCTCCTTTGAGAGAACATGGTTTCCCCCGTCTAACAAAAGACTTTCTGGGTCGGCGAGCATCTGCAGATTGTGTGAGTGCGGGTCAAGTGTCCATAACTTATTTACCGGATCTGAGCCCGAAGATGATTGCAAAAAAGAAATCAGATTATTTTTTGAAGCAATAGCGAATGACCGCGGGGCTCCAACAGTGAATCTTCGTGTTCTTGCGTGCTGTTGTGGGAACGTTTCCATATGTAACTTTCTTCTACCTTCTTCTACGATATTCGCTACAACAGTGATCTTCACCATAGAATCCGAGTAATGACTTCGGAAATAGAAAGCATAGAACAGCAATATCGTTTAGAAGCCAGACAATGGCTAAAAGACAACATTGACCTCATTGAAGAGAAACAACCCTTCTCCACGCTTCATTGGATGCCTAGTCAAGAGAGAGAAGATCAGCATCACCTTAATTGCCAGAAACTCCAAAAAAAACTGTACGACGCGGGATATGCGGGTACTACGGTTCCGATTGAATACGGCGGACATGGTGGAGAAGCATGGATGCAAAAGATTTTCAAAGAAGAGTCAGTTGGCTATCAAGTGCACACCGGGTTTTACAATTCAATTATTGCAATGACACTTCCTGCTCTTTTAAAACATGGGACTGAGGAGCAAAAAAAAGAACACATCCCATCATTGATCAACGGGAAAGTGAGTTGGTGTCAGCTATTCAGTGAACCAGATGCAGGTAGTGACCTCGCTGGGCTCGGAACGCGAGCAGAACTTGATGGCGAGGAATTTATCATACATGGTCAAAAAGTCTGGAACTCTGCAGCAATGTATGCTGACATGGGTATTTTACTTGTGCGTACCAATCCTTCGGCACAAAAACACGAAGGGATAACTTTTCTTCTTTTCAACATGAATCAAAGTGGAGTAGAAGTACGACCACTGGTACAAGCACACGGTGCTGGCCATTTCGCCGAAGTTTTTCTAGATGGAGCACGATGTCATACGAGCAATATCCTTGGGGAGATAAATGAAGGTTGGGGCCCAGTAAGAGCTGTAATGAGTAATGAATCCGCAATGATAGGGGGTGCTAGCGGAGATAACCCAGCACAATTAATAGAACTGGCTCAAAGACTAGACAAAATTGAAGAACCTGTTTTGCGGCAAAAGCTCGCAGAAATTTACACAAGAAACAAACTTCTCAAATTAATGAGTGAGAAAATTTCAGTCGCTGTAAGGAATGGTCAAATGCCACCAATGCACCCATCAGTAGTAAAGCTTTTTGTAGCTCAAAATCGAAGACTCGAAGGAGACCTTGCCCAAGAGATTCTTGGTGCAGCAGGAGTAGCCGTCACGCATAAAGCTAGTGAATGGGCAATGGAAGTCCTGCATTCAAGGTATCCGATTTCTATAGGAGGCGGAACAGATGAAGTCCACCACAATAACCTTGGAGAACAGGCATTAGGTTTACCAAGAGATATCCGTGTTGATAGGGGAATTCCATGGAAGGACATACCAAAGGGTTAAAAAGTGAAAATTTATATGCGCATATTCATTTTGAAGGGATACCAGCGCTTAAAGGGAAAGAACAATGTCCTGAAATTATTGCTATAGATGCCATAAGTGATCAGACACCGCTTATGAAGCTTCGTGGAATTACTGACTTCACTCCTGCATTTTCTGGTATCACCTGGACTACAACTCCTGAAATAAAAGCTGATCTGGGTTTGGCAGTAAAAAAAATTTACGGTTGGGGTGATACCTCGCTTTCTCTTAGTGGTACATATCCTGGCGTAAAACAGATTTCACTCGTGTGCCGTAAAGAAACTTTGGATCGAGAATCTTTTTATAACTCCTACAGGGCACATACTGAAATCGCCCGGAACCATCATGGAATGCAAAATTACGCACAAAATGTTGAGCTTGAACGCATATACGGTTCACACCCAGACGGTGTTCGGATAGATGGAATAAGTGAACTTTGGTTCCCAAGCGAAAAAGATTGGGAACAACAATTTTATCTCCATTCAAATAGTGCTGAGATTGTTAGGAAAGACACAGAAACCTTTATTGATTTTCGTAAAACAGAATCGATCATGGTTTCAGAAACCAGATTTAGGAGCAACAAAAATGGCTAACCCTGTACCAATTGAACCGAACCTAGACCCCAAGACATTAGAAACAATGATGAGCCGTCTTAAGAGTACGAAATGGCCTGACGTTATTGGTGAAGACAGTTGGGAGTACGGAGTTCCTAGGGCATGGATGGAAGATATGGTCAATTACTGGATTTCTGACTGGGACTGGAGTTCTGTGTTCTCTGAAATGAACCAATGGAATCACTATTTAGTGAACGTAGATGGAATCCCCATTCATTACCTCCACGCTCCTGGTAAAGGACCAAACCCGAAACCTCTTATTCTCACGCATGGGTGGCCGTGGACCTTCTGGGACTTCAAAGACACGATTGGACCTCTCAGTGATCCAGAAAAATATGGGG
>Ga0315322_10002581_pt1 | contig 14014 bp, 13 predicted proteins | sample M110021515metaG_FD_203461 | JGI IMG/M metagenome (GOLD analysis project Ga0315322, IMG submission 203461) | Ammonia-oxidizing marine archaeal communities from Monterey Bay, California, United States - M1 100m 21515 | ecosystem: Environmental > Aquatic > Marine > Intertidal zone | place: USA... | reverse complement strand
TCAATTATATGAGCACTGAATTTGTTTACCCTCAACTTTTGGACAGGGAACGCTCGGATACCTGGGAAAAAGAGGGTAAGACCGACCTTTTGGAGCGCGCCCGCCAAAGTGCGGATGCGATCCTTACTGCCCATTTTCCCAATTATTTTGGCGCAGCAGATACCCAGGTTCGTCAAGAGTTTCCAATTGTATTGTCTGCCGACGAAATGATGAAACCTCGCAGTTAAAAAATTCTTACCAGCAAAGGGTTAAACGAACATCAAAAGGATCCTTCAATGGTGTGTTACAATCAGGCTAAAGTCCAAACGGTTCGCTCTGCGCTGGCAACATTGGAAGCATCAACCCAAATAACTCTGCCTGAGACGACACATTACATCTTTTGTACAGTTGTTTGCGGAAAATCTTTACCGTTTGAGGGGAAATGCCCAAGCGCAATCCGATTGACGTTGAGGAATGGCCCTTAAGAACTAAAAGTGCCACTTCCGCCTGCCGATTGGTTAAATGTATGCTATGGGTTTCATCAACCAAACGCACCATTCGTTCAATGACACTTTCTTTGCGATCCTCACGGCTAAATCGTAAATTGTTCCAGTGTTCGCAAACAAGTGCTTCAACTATTGGAAGTACTTGTTTTGTGGCATACCTTTGGGGCTTGGAAAATCTATGGCCAGATCGCACATCGCGACCCAGACAGACATGAACACTGATCTGAGGTGTCGGCCAGATGACGAAAGCAATTTCGTCAACCATAGTCGTACGCTGATAGTATTCGATAGAGTATTGGTTTCGACTGAATTGATCTGGCGCAATCTCCCAAATCCGATAGAGACCCACGGCAGCGCCAGAATTGTGGAGTTCGTAAAATGGATCAAGCAAATAGGCACCACTTAGGTACACTGTTGTCATGTCACGGTGGACTTCCGGAGTATCCGCATCTGTCATTAACAAGCGTGGCGTTTCATCGCGAAAGTACGCTAAAATCGTTGTGTTGTCGTGGTGCGCCAGAGCGCGCAACCAGCAGTTTAGATCTTGCGCAAATCTATCTGTGTTCAATGATTTGATAGTCTGGGCCAACAAGGTTTCGGGGCTTACAGAATCCAGTTTTTTTACCTCTTTGGGGGTATATACCCCTCAAATTGCCTCGGATAGGCTCAAGAGTCAATAATTGGGGGTACAGCCATGTTTGGCTATTGAGAAGCAAAATGTCTAGAGACAACGACATCGCAGTAGACATTCAGAATGTCACCAAAATGTACGGTGGTTTTGCTGCCTTAAAAGGTGTGAGCCTTGATATCCGCGACAACGAATTTTTCACGCTGCTCGGACCATCTGGATGCGGAAAAACCACCTTGCTTCGCGCAATTGCCGGTTTTGAAGAAGTCTCGAGCGGCGCGATTATTCTTTATGGCCAGAACATCGCCGACCTTTTGCCCAACGAACGACCAGTCAACACAGTGTTCCAGCAGTATGCTTTATTCCCCCATATGAATGTGACCCAGAATGTCATGTTTGGCTTGCTGCGATTGGGTCAAGACAAAGCAACCGCCAAAAACCGAGTTGGAGAGGTTCTTGAACTTGTCCAGCTTTCGGATTTTGCAGATCGGATGCCAGGCCAATTGTCAGGTGGCCAACAACAACGCGTCGCACTTGCGCGCGCACTCGCCCCAAGCCCAAAGGTACTGTTGCTTGATGAACCACTTTCAGCGCTGGATCTAAAGCTCCGCCAAGCAGTGCGCCTGGAATTGCAACAAATTCAGCACCAAACTGGGATCACGTTCATCTTCGTCACCCATGACCAAGAAGAGGCCCTGACGATGTCTGACCGCATCGCGGTGATTGAGGCTGGGCAAGTGCAACAAATTGGAAGTGCACGTGAAATTTACGAAGCACCCAAGAACAAATTTGTAGCTGATTTCATAGGTGAAACCAACTTGCTTGAAGTGAATGTCACGGATCTTGATACAGGCAGAGGCTCGTGCATTCTGCCTGGTGGAGTGCAGATCACCTGCCCTGCTGCAGAGGGTGCGCATTCTGGTCCCGGACATCTATCCGTGCGCCCGGAGCGTATTGCCATAACCGCGCTGAGCAAAGGTCTCATTCAAGGCACTGCAACCCGCCACATTTATCTTGGCACGGACCTCCACGTGGAAGTAAGCTTGGTGAACGGCGGACATGTTACGGTGCGCATGCAAAACTCCACCCAGATCAAAATCCCTGAAGTGGGTCAATCAGTGGGGCTTGAGTTTGAGCCAGACTCTGCGCGTTTATTGGTGGACTGATGGCGGCGGTTCCTCACCCAAACGCAAGAGCAACCTCTGACACCTATATTGGTTTTGGCGTACCATTAATTTTACCTGCGTGGGTCATTATCGGCTTCTTCCTGGTTGTGCCAGTCGCAATGATGTTGATGTACTCTTTCTTAACAAAGGAATTTCGCGGTGGCGTTATCTGGGAATTCTCGATTGCTGCTTACGATCAGTTCTTTTTTGATCGTGGGCTTTTTGGAGACAGCCCGCCCACAATTGAATGGACCTACATCAGTATTTTCTGGCGCTCGATCTGGCAGGCCGGGGTTGCCACGTTTTTCTGTCTGATCATAGGTTTTCCTACCGCATGGTTCATCGCCACCCGCACGGGGCGGAACAGTACGATTTGGTTGTTCTTGATCACAATCCCTTATTGGGTAAACTTGCTGATTCGCACGATTTCAATGAAATTTCTTATCCGGGACAACGGTCCAATAAATGAGTTTTTGATTTCTTCCGGTCTGATCACAGAGCCATTTCACATCATTAATACGAATTTGGCAGTCCAACTTGGCCTGTTCTATTCGTATCTGCCGTTCATGGTGCTGCCGATCTACGCCGCCGTCGAGCGCTATAACTTTGCGCTGAGTGAGGCAGCTGCCGACCTTTATGCCTCGCGCACCGTGACGCTGACAAAAATCATCCTGCCGGCGGTCAAGCCCGGAATAGTTGCGGGCTGTATCCTCGTGTTTGTTCCCAGTCTTGGTGCGTTTCTTGCGCCTGACCTATTGGGGGGGGCAAAGACCTTCATGATCGGTTCACTGATTGAGGAGCAATTCAAAGGCAACGCTGGTAACTGGCCGTTCGGAGCCGCCGCATCGATGATTTTGCTATCCTTGGTGCTGATTGTCCTGACGTTATATGCCCGCCAACAAACGAGGGATCAAGACTGATGGCTGGCAAAAACCTTGATCTGAGGCGCTTTCCGGGCTTCCTGCCGCTAACACTTTTGTGCCTGTTCCTGCTATATGCCCCGCTGATTGTCGTGATGGGGTATTCCTTCAATGACAGTAATTCGATCACCCGTTGGGATACGGTTTCGTTGCGCTGGTACTATGATGTTTTTTATGGAGTTGATGCCCCAAAATTCAAAGCTGCAGCGCTCAATTCAGTGTCCATTGCGCTTATGGCTGCAACATCGGCAACCTTGATCGCAACGATGGCCGCTACAGCGATGCTGCGGGCAGGGCGGTTCCGAGGCAAGTCTGTTAGTTTCGCATTGATCAATTTACCCTTGATGGTGCCTGAAATCGTGACTGCAGTTGCTACATTAATCTTCTTTTCAGCTCTTGGGTTTACGACAGGGTATCTGACGATCCTCATTGCACATATCGTTTTCTGCATTCCTTTTGCCTACTTGCCGATAGCTGCGCGCATGCAGGGTATCGAGGCTGTCTATGAGCAGGCCGCTCAAGATCTTTACGCAACACGCTTTCAGGCCTTTCGCCTGATCCTTTTGCCATTGATGACCCCCGGAATTATGTCGGGATTCTTATTGGCATTCATCATTTCGCTGGATGATTTCATCATAACGAACTTTGTCAAAGGAGCCGGTATCGAAACCCTGCCCACCGCAATTTTTGGTGCTGTCAAGCAAGGTATCAAACCCAACATAATGGCAATTTCCACACTCCTATTGGTTGTGTCTGTGGGATTTGTTGCCCTGTCCTACTTCGTCGGGCGGATGGGGGGAAATGCAAAACCGACGACAACACCAAAAGGAGACTAAAATGAAGCACCTACTGAAACTGGGCGCCTCTGCGCTGGCTTTGGTATTGGCGGCAAGTGCAGCCACTGCTGAAGGCAAACTTTCGATCTACCACTGGTTTGAATATATCCCGCAAGAGTTGTTAGATCAATTCGCAGCAGAACACGATGTAGAAGTAACTATGGATACTTTTGACTCCAACGAAGCCATGCTCGCATCACTCAAGGCTGGAAAACTTGGCAGTTATGATGTGGCGGTCCCCGGTGACTACATGGTGGAAATCATGGCGGGTGAAGGCATGCTCGATACGTTCACATCGGCCGAGATACCAAACCATGACAACATCATGGACCAGTGGATAGATGTCGGTTTTGACATGGGGCGCAAATCTTCGATCCCGTATCAGTGGGGTTCGACTAGCTTTTCTGTGAACCTTGACGACTACAAAGGCGACATCAACACTCTCGCGATGGTGTTCGACCCGCCTGCCGAAGTGCAAGGGAAAATCAACGTTCTGGACAGCCAGGGTGAACTTCTTGCCCTTGCCTCTATGTACCTCGGCATTCCTCAATGCACCAGGGATCGAGATCAGCTGAAAGCGCTGAATGAACTGTTGCAGAATGCCAAGCCGCATTGGGCAAGCTTTGGTTCTGATATTGCCAAAGACGTGCTTGTATCTGGCGATGCATCTGTCGGGATGATTTGGTCCGGCTTCAGCGCTAAAGCGCGAGAAGAAGGAGCAAATATAGAATATGCTTTCCCTAAAGAAGGTTACGTTGTGTGGATGGATAATGTGGTATTGCTCAAGGATGCGCCCAATCGTGACAATGCGCTGAAATTCATGAACTTTCTGCTAGAGCCAGAGAACGCGGCAGCTGTGACAAACTACGCAGCTTATACCTCAGGCGTTAAAGGCACGGAACCTTACCTCTCTGACGCAGTGGCAAATTCACCTGAATCAAATCCGCCAGCGTCACCCGTTGGTGAATTTGTGCAGGCGTGTACACAGGAAGTACAGGCGGTCTATGACACGATCTGGACCAACTTGAAGAAGTAATTTCATTTAACGTGTCCTCAAAAAGGAGGAGCCATGATTATAGCAGTACACCAAGGTCCTTCGCCTCAGGGGAATATAAAAAATGCTTTGGCCAGAGTGAATGAAACTCTGGCCAAGGCGGCAAGTAAAGACGTGGAAATGGTTGTGTTTCCAGAGTTGTTTTTACCCGGTTACAATCAGATGAAAAGTCACGCCCACGTGGCCCAAAAGCAAGGCGGCACGTGGGAAACTCAGCTTGCCGCGTTGGCCAAAGACCATGGGTGCGGCCTTACAATCGGTTGGGCAGAGCGGGACGGCGACAAGATATACAACAGCGCCTCCACATTTGATCGGACGGGTGAAAAATTATCCCACTATCGCAAGATCCAGCTTTGGGGGAGCACAGAGAAAGCTACATTTGAATTTGGGGACCGTTACTCGACCTTCATGCTAGCAGGGGTGAAGACCGGGTTGCTGATTTGTTATGATATCGAATTTCCTCAACACGTTCGCGCGTTGGCCCAAATGGGCGTTCAACTTATTCTTGTGCCAACTGCCAACCCCGGAAAATTCAGCCTTGTGTGTAACACGCTTGTCCCGGCCCGGGCTTCAGAAAATGCCCTGACCATTGCGTATGCAAATTACTGTGGCAGCGACAATGGCCTATCATTTTGTGGCCAATCGACGATCGTTGGCCCAGATGCCAAATCGCTAGCTTCCGCTTCTCCCGATAAGGAAGCTCTCCTTATCGCCGATCTTGCCTTGATTAACAATATCGACGCAGCCCTGCTCTCAACTCAACATGCTGATTTCAGAAAGGTTTTCACCAAATGACACTCGACATCTCAATCCGCACCGATGATATCCTCACTTCTGACAGCCACTTGATCCAATCCTTTGCGAATTTGCATGGGCTAAAGCAACAAGATGCCCGAACAGCAATTGTCAGTGCAAACGGGGCCTATGTAACCGACAGTGAAGGCAACAAGCTGATTGACGGGATCGGCGGATTGTGGTGCGTAAATGCCGGTCATGGCCGCAAAGAAATTATTGATGCCATTACAGAACAGCTAAATACACTGGATTACTACTCAACCTTTTACAACTTCACTCACCCGACCGCTGCAGCGCTGGCCAAAAAGATTGCAGAGCTCGCCCCGGGGCACCTGAATTCAGTGCATTTTGGAAACTCTGGATCAGTTGCCAATGACAGCGCGATCCGCATCCTGCATCACTATTACAACCGTCTTGGCAAGCCGAACAAGAAGCTAGTTCTGAGCCGGCAGGGCGCTTACCATGGCTCCACCTACCTTGCCATGGCCATGACCACACCGGCCTATTCGGATGGATGGGACGTCGCAAATAATCTAGTCCACCACCTGCGCTGCCCGCATCACTGGCGCGAGGGTGATGGCATGACCGAGGCGGAGTTTCTTAAGGCACTCCTTGCTGATGCTAAGGCACGTATTGAAGAACTGGGCGCCGAGGACATCGCCTGTTTTATCGCCGAGCCGATCCAGGGCGCCGGTGGCCTTATCGTGCCGCCCGAGGGGTATCACGCAGAAATGGGCGCGCTATGCCGCAACTATGACATCAAATACATTACAGACGAGGTTGTGACCGCCTTTGGCCGTCTGGGGCACTACTTTGCCTCCAAAGACGTGTTCGGCGTACAGCCTGACATTATCACCACAGCGAAAGGCCTAACATCCGGCTATCAACCCCTTTCTGCGACCATTATCAGCGACGAAATCCACGAGGTTGTTTCAGGCGATGGCGCGATGTTTCTCCACGGCATGACCTATTCGGGCCACCCTGCGGCCTCTGCTGCAGCTCTGGCTAATATCGCCTTGATGGAACGTGACCAAATCCCCCAACGTGTGCGCGTCACGGGCAAGCGGTTTGAAAATAATCTGCGTGGGCTTGCAGATCTTGATCTCGTAGGCGAAGTTCGAGGCAGTCATTTTATGATGGGTATTGAGTTTGTGAAAGACAAAGAAAAGAAAACCCCGTTCGAGCCCGAGGATCAGATCGGTCTGAAAATCTCGCGCGCAGCCCAGGATCGTGGCCTGATTGCACGCCCACTGGGCAACATCTTGATCCTTTCACCGACTCTGATCATGACGGAAGAGCAGATTGACCGAACATCAGACATCCTGCGCGACAGCATTACCGAGGTGCAGGGCGCTCCATAAAGCGCGGACATCTCTCAATTTGAACCTAATGAGAACAGGAAAGACTATGTCTTTTGAACAGACTGACGTTCTAATCATCGGCGGCGGCCAGGCCGGCATCGCGATGAGCGAACACCTTGGCAAAGCGGGTATCAGCCACCTGGTGCTGGAGCGGGCCCGGATTGCAGAACGCTGGCGCTCAGAGCGATGGGATTCCTTGATGGCCAATGGTCCAGCTTGGCACGATCGGTTTCCAAATCGCGAATTTGACAAATATAAACCTGATGCTTTTGTTCCCAAAGAGGAAGTTGCCGATTATCTCGTGGATTATGCTACCCAGATTGGTGCTCCGATTCGGGAAAATACAGAGGTCACCAACCTGAGCCGCAAGGAAACTGGCGAGGGATTTGTCGCTTCGACCTCATCAGGTGAGGTTTCGGCCCGCTACGTGGTTTCGGCCACCGGACCGTTTCAACGCCCTCTGATCCCACAAATCGTTCCCAAAAGTGCCGGTGTAAAGCAAATCCATTCGGTGGACTATCACAATCCGGACGAACTGCCCAAAGGTGCGGTTCTCGTGGTAGGGGCGGGTTCCTCTGGCGTTCAGATTGCCGCCGAACTGATTGAAGCTGGCCGCAAGGTCTACCTGTCAGTCGGCACGCATGACCGCCCGCCACGTCGATATCGTGGTCGCGATTTTGTCTGGTGGCTGGGGGTTCTGAACCTTTGGGATGCCGAGTTTACTCCGGGAACCGAACACACAACAATTGCAGTTACTGGTGCGCAGGGTGGCTATACGGTTGATTTTCGAAATCTGGCAGAAGCTGGTGTGACACTGGTTGGACGCACAAACGGGTTTGACGCGGGAAAGATCAGCTTTGCAGGGGATCTTATCAAGAGCATTCACAATGGCGATGCGAATTATCTGGCCACGCTGGACATGGCAGATGCCTTTATTGAACGCAACGGGATCGACCTTCCTGAGGAACCCGAAGCGCACAAGATCGGCCCTGATCTTGGTTGTATGACCAATCCGCTGGCTGAACTAGATCTGGCTGAGGCCGGAGTAGGAACAATTCTCTGGGCCACCGGCTATGGCCATGATTATGATTGGCTTAATGTGGACGCGTTTGATGAAGACGGCAAACCAGCGCATACGCGCGGGGTTTCAACTCAGCCGGGGTTTTACTACCTGGGCCTTGCATGGCTTTCACGCCGCGGCTCATCCTTCCTATGGGGGGTCTGGCACGATGCGAAATTCATTGCTGACCATATTTCCAAGCAGGAAGGATACTTGGCCTATCAAGGCTCGGCCCAACGGCTGACCGACGCGGGTTGAAACACCCCAAAAAGAAGGAAACGATCATGGCCCACACACGGCTTAGAAAATTCAACACCGCCGACACCTACCCGGAACAAAACCTCAACAACGATCTGTGCCAGGCCGTAGTTGCGCGCGGGGCCATGGTGTTTTTACGCGGGCAGTGCCCGCAAGACCTCGATACGGCTGAAAACATCACCAGTAGCGACCCTGTCGAACAGACACACAAAGTCATGCAAAACATCCGACAACTGATTGGTGAGGCCGGTGGTGAAATGGCGCATCTGTGCAAGGTCGTGGTCTACATCACCGACACTCGCCACCGCGAGGCGGTTTATCGAACTATGGGGGATTACATTCAAGACATACACCCGGTCTCAACGGGTCTTTGTGTGACCGCGTTGGCTCGGCCCGAATGGCTGGTTGAGATCGATGCCACCTTCGTAATTCCAGAATAAGGATGCGGCCATGACCTTTTCTATCGTGGCACGCTGTCCGGACACCGGGCGCTTTGGCGTCGCAATTTCCTCGTCCTCGCCCGCCGTCGCGGCGCGCTGCGCATTTGCGCAATCAGGGATTGGGGCGGTAGCCACACAAAATGTCACCAATCCGGCTCTTGGCAGCGCCGTTTTACGCCATCTTGCGGCGGGAAGGTCGGCCAAAGATGCGGTTGCAGATGCCATGGCTGACGAGTTATTTCCAGCCTATCGCCAGCTTTTGGCTGTGGATTGCAGCGGTACGACCGGTGTGCATTCGGGTGAAAATGCCCTTGGACTTTGGGCTTCTGCGGAAGGTATCGATTGCGTATCTGGCGGTAACATGCTGGACAATAAGGGCGTGCCTGCTGCGCTGATCGCCAGCTTTGAAACGACGCAAGGGTCACTTGGAGACCGCTTGATCGCGGCAATGAAGGCGGGCCTTGACGCAGGCGGTGAAGCCGGGCCAGTTCATTCCGCGGGCCTTTTGATCGTTGACCAACAGTCCTGGCCATATGCCGAGCTCCGTTGCGACTGGAGCGAAAACTGCCCGATCACGGCAATTGCCCATGCCTGGGAAGTCTACAAGCGGCAGGCTGATGACTATGTGACCCGTGCGCTCAACCCGATTGCGGCCCCCTCTTACGGGGTGCTCGGCGATGAATAGGAGTAAAATGTTGATCTATTATGATTACAAGACTGGTGATGGCGCTGATAAGTGTATGGCGTTGAAAGCGATCTAGGTTAAATGTTGACGTCCCATAAACTTTTTACGAGGCCTAAAAATGGTGTTGGTTGATATACTATCCACACTTGTCGGGTTTCGAACCATAGCCGGCAAACCGAACCTTGACCTGATTGACTGGGTCGAGGCATTTCTTCAAGATGCGGATTTTACAGTGACCCGCTTCTTGTCGCCCTGTGGCTCTAAAGCTGGCCTTCTGGCCAAATTCGGTGGAAAAGACGGCGGAGTGCTTTTCTCAGCGCACAGTGATGTCGTCCCGGTGAGCGGTCAGTGCTGGAACAGTGACCCCTTTACTTTGCAGCACGACGGCGATCGTCTGATCGGACGTGGCACAACGGATATGAAAGGGTTTTTGGCCTGTGTGCTAGCCGAGGCGCAGGCACTAAAAGCACACACGCCTGAGAAACCGTTCATGGTTTCTCTGTCCTGGGATGAGGAAATTGGCTGTCGGGGCATCCCTCATATGATTGATCACGTAATCCCCACTCTGGGGCGACCCAACCTTGTGGTGGTGGGAGAGCCGACTGAAATGCAAATCTGTCTTGGCCATAAAGGCAAGACAGCCTATAGAGCAGTGTGCCACGGCACGACTGGCCATTCCGCGCTGGCTCCAAAATTCTTAAATGCGCTTCACGTAGCAGCGGATTTTATTGTCGCATTGCAAAAATTGCAGCAATCATACGCCAGTACCGGAGTGCAGGACCTAGAATACGCTATGCCCTATTCGACGCTCCACGCGGGGAAAATGCAAGGCGGTGTTGCACTGAACATGGTGCCAGAGCGCGCGGAAATCGAATTTGAAATCAGGCATCTTTCAGCGGATAACCCTAACGACATGATTGATGCGCTGCGAAACTTTGCCCCCCAGAGCATCGAGATTGAACAGGTTAATTCCTATCCCGGCTTTGATGGTGATTACAACGACCCAATATGGGGAAAACTGGTCCGGTCGCTTGATCCACGCAAGCCAATCAAAGTCTCCTTTGGAACAGAGGCCGGATTTTTTTCCAATCTGGGCTTGCGAACGCTGGTTTGTGGTCCCGGGTCCATGCAGGCAGACGGACATCAGCCAAATGAAGGAATCGCCACGGCGCAATTGGAGGCCTGTCACCGCTTCATTCAAAAAGTGATGCTCTGATCTCTATTAGCTTTCAGCAATATGCGGTCGCATTTGTTGCCTGCCCGGGCCTATGCAGCGCGAGTTTACTTTTGATAGGGTGAAAAGCTGACGCCCAATTTCATATGCCGAATAGCGACTTTGTAACCCAAGAAATATGCAAAGGGTCAAGACGTCGCAAATGAGCGGTTTGTTCTTTGGAATATGAGTAATATTCATATGTAATCTTACCGAGAGCTTGGTGAAATGCATATTTTGGTGCGCGACCAAAATAAGGCCTTTTAGTCAGAGAGGGCGCCATTATGAAAGATGCGATACAGGAACTGAATGAAAATGTTTCGGTTCCATTTGAAAAAGCGCGAGCTATGCCGCCTTCGGTCTATACTTCAAAAAATTTTCTAAAGGCTGAATTAGATCACATATTTAAAAAAGGCTGGTTTTGTGTAGGGCGGGCGTCTGCGTTGCCAAAACCAGGGGATTATTTGACGCTCGACCTTGCTGAGCAGCCAATCCTAGTTTTGCGGGATCGTTTCGGGATAATTCGCGCCATGTCAAATGTGTGCCGCCATAGAATGTCTACACTGCTGGAGGGGCGTGGGAATACGTCTTCCATTGTGTGCCCCTATCATGCATGGACCTATAACCTGGACGGTAGCTTGCGCGGTGCCCCTGCTATGTCTTTGAACGAGGCCTTTTGTAAGAGTGAGTACACGTTACCTACCATCCGGTGTGAAGAGTGGCTTGGCTGGGTATTTGTCACTCTCTACCCTCAGGCCGATGCCGTTTGCGATGATTTAAGAGGCGTTGAGGCACATATAAATGACTATAATATGTCGGGCTATATTGAAACTTTTTATGAAACCCACATTTGGGATACAAATTGGAAAATCTTGGCCGAAAATTTCATGGAAAGTTACCATCTTCCGGTTTGCCATGCAGGGACAATTGGTGGGCTCTCAAAGCTTGAGGAAATGATCTGCCCGCCTGGAGAGGCAGCGTTTAATTATCATACCATTCTCAAAGACGACACTTTGCGCATTGCACTGGCCCATCCAAACAACACGGTGTTGAAGGGTGAACGTCGTCGGATGACATATCTTCTGGCGATTTACCCAAGCCTTCTTATCACATTAACTCCCGGATATTTTTGGTATCTCTCGTTGCATCCCAAAGGAGTTGGGCAGGTGCAAATAGGCTTTGGTGGTGGGATGTCGGCCGATTATATGGATGATGAGGATGCACAGGACAATTTCCGTCAACTCAAGACCTTACTTGATAAGGTGAATGTCGAGGATCGCGGCTGTACGGAAAAAGTCTATCGTGGTTTGTGCTCTGAAACTGCCAAACCTGGACATCTGTCACATCTTGAAAGGCCGAATTATGATTTTGCGCTTTATCTGAATAGTCGGGTGAAAATCAATGACTGATGGGCGTCATTATGAGACAAATCCGGCAGCAAATTCAAAACTAGGGTTTTTAAGAAAATCACTGGCGGATATTGCAATTTGCCCCCCCGAAGCGCCAAGAGGTTTGCTTGGCCAGCACTACGTGAATGACGCTTATTTCTCTCATGAAAAAGAGACCGTCCTGAGACAGAGATGGCATTGTATCGGGCGCTCTGACGAGTTGCCGGACAAGGGTGATTACCTTACCGTCACACTTTTGGATGAGCCAATCATCGTTGTGAATACTAAGGATGGTTTCAAAGCGCTCTCTAACCTTTGCAGACATCGGGGTATGCCGCTTGCGAAAGGTAGAGGCAACACGAAGCTTTTTGTGTGCTCGTATCATGCCTGGTCCTACCAGATTAGCGGCGAGCTGCAGCGTGCACCTAGAATGGAAAACGCAGGGTTTGACCCAAAGAGCTGCGCGCTACCAGGCTTTCATTGCCTTGAGAAATTCGGGTTTATCTATGTTTCATTGGCAGATAGGCCGCCTGATATTGAAATTGATCTTGCAGCGCTATCCGATAAACTGTGGCCATATGATCCTGCTGCTTACAGGTTAGTGCATGCGGCCGATGAAGTTTGGAACACTAACTGGAAGTGTTTGGTTGAAAACTTCATGGAAGGATATCATCTTTCTGTTGTGCATCCCAAGACCTTGCACGGATATACTCCAACAGAGCTTAGCAAAAAAGGGCCCTCTGCGTCAGGGTTCACAAGTTATGCGGCACATTACCCCGATCACATTCCGCCACGGGGAAGAGGATCAGATAGGTTGAAGGACAGCGACCGACATGCATCATATCTATTTGCAGTATATCCTTGCCAAGTGGCCAGTATAGCGCCGTCGCTTCTTGTCTCGCTCAGTCTTTTGCCGCGCTCTGCCGAACGCGTTGATGTGCGCTGGACGATTTCTGTTTATGGCAATGACCTTGATGATGAAGCGATCCACTCTCGTATCAATCTTTGGAAAAATGTAAACCGTGAAGACAGAGAGAAACTGGAGTTGATGCAGAAGTCCCTCGGCTCACGTTATGCGACTTCGGGGCCACTGGCTGGAGAAGATTACGAAGGTACCGTCAGAGATTTTCTACTTTGGTTGGCAACACAGGACAAAGCGGTTTCGTGAAGAAGCAGAAAATTTAGCGGGCAAATAATTGCTGATAAACATGTTTAAAATATATTTTATTTTTAAAAAAGAGCGTCAACACTACTTAGAAAATCTAAATAAGACGAAATTGGTGATCTTGATCTGATTGATAAAAGGCTTGGATTTAGGATTTGTAGATTTATGCATCAAGCACTTTGCATGCGGTTCCTGACTGCGAAAAATCACTAAAGAGCAGTATATAATTTTTGCTTGGACTCCCTCATCCAAGTGAACCACAAGCTTTTCAATTGGCTGCAATATATATTCTTGGCTGAATCTAGCTTTGCGGCACGAGTGCCAAAGCGCGGATGGGTGATCCGGTGCCGTTTTTGATTTTCAACGGTGCAGCCATTAAAATTGCGCCTTTTGGCGGCAGTTGGTCGAGATTGACCAGACTGGCCAAACCAAAGCAATTGTCGCGATGCAGATAGTTGTGTGCAGGGTAAGGCGGGCTGAATTTGCCGGCCATACCCGCGTCAGTGCCGATGCATTGGCTGCCCCAGCCAACGATGCCTTTAGACAAGAGGTAGTCAATA
>Ga0315322_10002579_pt1 | contig 14017 bp, 8 predicted proteins | sample M110021515metaG_FD_203461 | JGI IMG/M metagenome (GOLD analysis project Ga0315322, IMG submission 203461) | Ammonia-oxidizing marine archaeal communities from Monterey Bay, California, United States - M1 100m 21515 | ecosystem: Environmental > Aquatic > Marine > Intertidal zone | place: USA... | reverse complement strand
CTCCGACGAGACAAACCGCGACAAGCAACAGGATTCCATATTTGGTTTCATTCATGGGCGTGAGCGCTTTTGCTGGAAAGGTCAGTGCAGCTTCATAGTCCGGGCATGAACTGTGTTCCTTGTCATCGCCAGCGAACGTTGTGTCCGAAGAATCGTCAGTGAGTCGTGTCGAGATAGAATCCGCAGACACTCTTGTGGGTATCATCCAAACTGGCACGGACTTCACGAAACTCTACATCACCTGCATGTCACTCGAAACCATGCCACGTATCATTGGCAACGACTGCGATGACGTTCCGAGTGATGAGTCGTCACTTCCGCAGCCTGCTGGCACAATTTGGGCTGACGCCGAAGTCAAAACACGGACTGATTCTGGTCACCAATTTTCGCATAACCGATGGATTCAAAAATGGATGAAGGTCATATGAAAAAGATAATTGTGGTACGATACAGACAAATCAGTGAGAGACCCCTGTTCGTCGATTGAAACTTCTCCTGTTTAAGTTCAGCTACGCGTCGATTCCAAAAGTCTGGAGACAATGTCATGAATTTTACCGAGCGTTCCCATCGTCAGTGGTCGATCCCATCGCAATTGCTTGCCACATTAGCTGCAGCTACCGGTTTGTTCGTGAATTCCTCCAATCTGGCTGCCGCCACCATTCGAATTCCGCAGGACCATCCGAGCATCCAGGCCGGGATCGACGCGGCCAGTGCCGCTGATGTCGTACTTGTTACTGCCGGAATCTACAACGAGCGAATCAGGTTGAAGCCGGGTATCACGGTCAAAAGCGCGGGCGACAATTCGAAAGGCAGCGTGGGGCTCAAGCGAGCTGAGGCGACCATTATTGACGGCAACGTCAAAGGAGCTGTGGCTCCGGGCGTCACGATGGCTGAAGGCTCGACGCTCGACGGGTTCAGCGTGACAGGAGTCGGCAGCTATGACGAAGACCGCTGGAAGAAACACCACGCGACTCAGGGGGAAGAACAGGCAAAGGAGCCGATTGGAGCGCCAGGGACACCTGGAATTGCTGCGGGTGGAGTCACTCGCTGCACGGTGACAAACAACATTGTGCACCATATCGGGTATACGGGAATCGGGATTGAGGGGGTGAAGGGCAAGCGTGTTTCACCACACATTTTACGCAACGTCACCTATCGGAACATGGGTGGCGGAATCGGTTCGATGCGAGGTTCAACCGCGATCATCGAAGGGAATTTATGTTTCGAGAACTTTTACGCCGGTATAGGACATGAAGATGCAGACCCGCTGGTCATCAACAATACCTGCTACAAAAACGTGCGTGCCGGAATCGGGATCAGCGAGGGCGCGTGCCCGACTGTTCGAGGAAACAAATGCTTCGGTAATCGTCGAGCAGGGATCGGCGTCCGCACCGAAACAACGACGTCCCCGATCATCGAGGACAATGACTGTTATGAAAACGACATGGCCGGCATCGGCGCCCGCGAGGATTCGACACCGATCATCCGCCACAATCGCTGTTACAGAAATACACTGGCGGGCATTGGCTGCCGCACGAAGGCTCGACCGATCATTGAGAATAACGAGTGTTACGAGAACGGCATGGCGGGGATCGGCTGTCGCACAGAGGCAGAGCCAGTGATCCGATTCAATAAATGTCATGATAATGAAACGGCTGGCATCGGCTCCCAGCTAGAAGCTCGGCCGGTTATTGTCAGCAACGAGTGTTTTGGCAATCTGATGGCCGGCATTGGCACCGAAACCGAAGCCGTCGCAGTGATTCGTGACAATACGTGTTACAGAAACCTGATGGCCGGGATCGGGTCGCGCCAGGGAGCTCGCCCGATCATCGAAGGTAACCATTGCTACGAAAACGTGCTGGCCGGAATCGGTTCCGAGGACGGGTCGGCCGCAATCATTGGAAACAATCGATGCGTGAAGAATGAGCAGGCCGGAATCGGAATTCAGTCTGGAGCGCAGGCCGTGATCATCGACAACGTCTGTCGAGGAAACACTCTGGCCGGAATTGGCGTTCGTGAGGCTGCATCAGCAATCCTTATTAGAAACCAGTGCCTCGAAAATAAGATGGTCGCCATCGGTGTTCGCCACGGCTCAAACGTCTATGCGGCGAAGAACACGCTGGAACGCACAGGCGGGATGCCGCCGATGATTGCAGTTCGTGAGAATTCTTCCGCAGTGGTCTACGATAACACGATCCGGGGAGGCGGGGTGGCCGGCGTAATGGTACAGGGCACCGCGGTGATTTCCGGCAATCGGTTCGAGGGCAACGGTCCACGACAGGGCGGTCCACCTAACTTCGCTGCCTGGGTTCAGGGGGGCTCGACGGTCTCATTTTCGGATAACCTGACTGATCGGTGGCGGCATGCTTTGTACGCCTCGGGTGCAAAAAAAATTCATGCAACTGGTAACACAGCCACTCAATTCCTCGGTACGGCGATCGTCGTTCGAGAGTCGGAATTGCCTGCACACGTCTTTGGGAACACCGCAGTCTCGGACAACGGAAATGCCGAAGTTGTCCAGGTAACTGGCCCGCAGGGAGTTGTGCAGGAGAACTCGCGGAAGGCAGTCCAGCGGAAGCCAGAGTCTGTCCGTGAGCCGGCGCAGCCGTAAATCTGGGAACCAGAAACCGCTCGGTTTAGAGTCCAGAACCCAGCGAGAATCATTCAGCAAGGATCACGCCCATGCGAACTACAGTCATCTTTCCTTTGATAGTTTTGTGCTCAGTTAATCCTCTGGTGGCTGGTGTATCTGCCGATAAAGATAAAGATGCCCAGGAAAAGTCGAAGTCCGGGTCAGGTTCAGTTTTTCAGGTGAAGAAACCGAGTGCTGACACGCAGCAATCACTCACCCCGGCCGAGAAGGCCGGACAGGTGGCCAGAGAAGCTGCAGCCGAAGAAGCACTTCGTCAGACAGTCGCATCCAACATTGAATCTATCGTTGGCAGCGTTGATGTGAGTCGCATTGGGAAAGCGAAAGTGAAATCACTCACGAGTGCGTCGCAGTGGAAGCTCGCTGTCTCTGCCTTCAGGACGGCCCGCGGCGAAGAGATTCATACAATTGCTCACAAAATTGTCCCGAAAACGATTCCCGGGCTGATGCAGAAATTCATGCCGGCCTATATGCGGAGCAAAATCATGCCAACACGCCGCAAGGCTCGTCGTGGCCCGCCTTCACGCGCTGAGATTGTTCAAATTCAGAAGGACGCGCGGACGAAAGTCGAGCCACAAATACGCAAGACCGTGATGCCGATGCTCGACAAACTGAAAGACCAACGAATCGCCGAACTCCGTAAAGATGAGAAGGTGATGACGCGGGTGATCGCGGACCGCATTATCAAAGTAAATGCTCTGGGCAAGAGTGGGACGAAGACATTTGTCACTGCTCTGGATAAGGCGGGCTATCCGGCGACGCTGACAAGTGGAGAAGACAAGGCTCTGAATGACCGCACGAAGAAGATGCTGGAGTCCCTGGACCTGAAAGAAATTGTTAAAGCCGCAGATCTGTGAGTATTACGTTGAATCCGCCATTAAAGTCAGATCATGGTGCGGGATAGTTACACACAGTGCTGACGATGGTACTCGTTTGTGTCGCAACAGTGCTCATTAGAGCGTCGGATGCAGCCGGCTTAGTTTGAACCACTGTTACGTGACCTTCATCTTGACCTGGCCCGATTAAACACGACCAGCATTCCCGTTTCGCAAAGCAAATGGCAACGGTTCAGTGCAGGATTGATTTTGCGATTGGTCTTTTTCGAGGATTGTGGCGGGTGGAATATCCAGAAGCATTCACTCTTCACATTTCCAGAGCTGGACGGAGTCAAACACGATCTGGCAATTCGGGCCTCCCTTGAAAGTAAATCGGGGTCCGAGTTTGTCCTTTGTGTTAATGATCGTGACTGCCTCGTGTTTGTAGCTTTTACTGTAACCATTGACGCCAATAATTATCTCACCCGTCTTGTACTCGATGACCAGGTCGATCCATTGACCGAGCTTCATGCCTGACGCAGGCTCGGCGAATGCAGGGCCATCCGGCAGTTTGATTCGATGGCCTCCTCCTTCAAGGTAGCCGAAGGCGATCATGTGGTGGCCGATTTGAAAACTGGGTCGGCCGGGTGTGAGTTTTTCCGTCGCGAACCTGTAGCGCATGTGACAGACAAACGCTTCCGGGATGTGATTGAGGTGGACGACCGGTTCCAGTCCAAGGTGATGATCGCGTTTGAGCGCTTTCATCGCCTCATCTTTCGATTTGAACCGTGCAGTCACAACCAGTTTCCCGTCCTTAATCTCCTTGTCCTTCGTCGGGGCACCCCATCGTTCCCTGTTGAATTTTCCATCAAAGTGGTCTGAGTAGACGAGCTTTACTTTCTCAAACAGCTGCGACTTGAAGCCCTGATCCGCGGCACGCGTGCAGGGACATAGTCCGAAGAAGAGGACAACTGCGAATGTGATCGCGTATTTCATGGTTGTGATTTCCTGGTTGCCGGACAGTTGATTCTCGAGAGTGTCGTCCGTTCGCAATCAAAGCTGGAATGGGATGCCACACAAAGCACACAGACACAAAGCAGTCGTGCAGATCAATTGCGTCGTGTCATGCTTTCTCTTTGTGCCTTTATGTGAGCCTGGTCCCTCGCTTGCACGCGGGTTACGTTTTCGAGTTACTTTGTCTTGAACGCTTTGCTTTGGACGAGCGCGTGAATGAACTCGCTGATGGCGAACTGCTTGTTCTTCGCAGAGCGGACAACTTCGTTTGCAAGGTCTTCGTCAGTGAACCCGAAGGGACGGCCTAACGAGTATTCGATCAGGTGTTCTGTGAAGCCCTGGGCGAAGTCTGCTTCGCGTTCTGCAATGAGGTCGCGGAGTTCATTGTAATCAGCAAAGGCTGGCCCTTTGTGGAATGCTCCGGAGGCGTCGATCTTCCACGTCTTCTTTTGTCTGCCGGATCCGTCGCTGTCTTCAGTCCGCCACTTTCCGGCGGCATTGAAGTTTTCCAGACCGAAGCCGATCGGGTCGATCTTGCGGTGGCAGCTTGCGCACTGGGCTTCTTCCTGGTGTGCCAGAAGTCGCTCGCGTGTGGTCAGAACCTGATCCTTCAGACGTGAGATTTGAGGGACATTCGGCGGCGCGGGCGGGGGAGGATCATTCAACAGATGGCGCAGAACCCAGGCTCCGCGTTCGACCGGACTGCTTTCGATGCCGTCGCTACCCATGGCGTGAATGGCGGCCATGCCCAGGAGTCCGCCACGCGGGGAATCTTCTGGCAGGGAGACCTGCTGGAAATGATCTCCCGTGACTCCGTCGATGCCGTAGTAGTTGGCCAGGAGGCCATTGACGAAAACGTGGTCGCTTTTCAGGAGCTTTCCGAGGCGGCCTTCCTCCGGATTACGCAACAGGTGGGCGCAGGAGTGGTAGACCTCATGGCGGGCGGCGGAACGGGTGCTTTCGTCAAATTCGCGGTGCAGCGTGGTATCGAACTGAAAGAAATCGAGGCGTTCCATGTCCAGCCATTGGTGCACGAAGCCGGAAACGAACTCATCCGAACGCGGATCAGCGATCAGGCGATCGACCTGCTGGCGCAGGATCTCCGGTTGGCTCAATTTCTGTTGCTTCGCCAGGCCGAGTAGCTCCTGGTCGGGCGGGGCACTCCAGAGGAAGTAAGCCATGCGCACGGCGAGCTCGCGATCAGTGAGCTGGCGGCGTTCATCCGCGTTGCCCGGTTCATTGAGGTAGAGGAAGCCTGGTGAGGCGAGGATGATGCTGAGCGGCAAGCGGATGGCGGTATCGAAGGAGTCGCCGGCCTTGCGGCGGGATGCGAAGATGTTGGCCAGGCGGTCGATAAATTCAACATCCGCTTCGACGCCCCGGAAGGCCTGGTTGGCAAATTGCTCGAGGACCTTGCGTGCTCGCGACGACTCATCAGGATCAGCGTCGCTGCTGACCAACCAGTCCAGCCTGGCCGATTCGCCATGGGAAGACCCTAGCGGTCCTTCCCATTCGACCCAGTCGATCCACAGGGCGGGATCCGGGCCGACGCCGGTTTCCTTTCGGGCGGCCTTGTAGCGAGCGTTGTCCGTCTTCGGATCGCGTTTCTCGCGCAGAGCGAATTTGCGCGGACCATCATTGGTAAGCTGAACCGGAACTTCGATGGTCTGAGGCTTGTCTGTGGAGCCCGTGATCTGAAAGGTCGCCAGATGTTTGAACTGGTCCTTTTCCGGAACGGCACCGAGATCGACAAAGTGGCGTTCGCTCGGCGTGCCCTCAACGGCACCGATGCGGAATCGCAGCTTGAAGTCGCCTAGAGGCAGCGTCTCGACAACGTGCTTTGTTTCTCGCCAGCCTGAAGGATGTTCCGGGGGAAGTGCAATGAACTCTTCCTTGTTCTCGTTGGAGATGGTCAGGAATGATCCGGTTTTGGTAAGCGGATCATCGAGGTATCGGCGAAAGCTGGGGCCGTGTTCCTCGAACGCACGAATGCGAAACTTTGCTTCCTGTTCATCGACGATGCCTTTCTGCGGCTTGCCGGTTTCCAGAAACGCTTTGGCGTTGTCATGGCCGCGTTTGAAATAGCCGTTGTACGTGCCGCCAACCTTTGCGTTGGCATGCTCCTCGACCTCGCGGTGTTGTTTCCAGTTCCTGGGGCTGGATGGGTTGTGTGGCCCTTCGAGCCAGTCGATCCAGATGGCGGGAGGGTGGCCGTAGCCGTTTTCGGCCTTCAGCTTATTGTGAGCATCCCAAAGCGCTTTGAGGTTTCCGTTGTTGGGCTGTTTCTCCTGCACCGCGAACTCGTGAATCGTATTGGAGGTGACCTCAAGAGGGATTTCGATCGTTTCGGGATTCTCGATGGTTCCCGTGACTTGATGAGTGCTGATGGCCCGTCCCTCAAGCCCCCAGTTTCTGCTCTCGATCTGGCGTTGAGGATGCCCCACCTGGATGAAACGTCGCGAGGCTGGCGTCCCTTCTACTGCACCGACACGCACGCGCATGACATAGGTGCCGGGTGGCAGATTCTTTTTCTGCGGAGGAACAATGATGCGACCGGTGCCGTGAGCAAGCTTCAAGTAAGTGCCGCGGTCGCGATGTGGCAGGCTGGCGTAGTGCTTGTGAAGAGCCAGACTTCGGCTTCGTGAAGGATCAGCAGCGGCAGCTTTGGCCGAGTCGACAAACCCGAAGTCGCTTGGATTGGGAGTGTCCTTTAACTGGTCGGCAAAAGTATAAAATCGGTTGGGGTGATCGATCAGGCGATTCGTCTTTCGAATCTCGGCAATGATCGCTTGATTCTCAGGAGTCTTGGCTGCTTCATCGACTCCTTTTTTCCACCGCTCAAAACGTTCCTGTCGTTCTTCGATCTGCGCGATTTCTTTTTCGTTATCCGGATTGATCGTTTGCTCAGACTCCACGCGAACGATTCGGGATTCCGTCGCCGCAGCCTCAGTAATCGGACCTTCCAATTCGATCCAATCGACCCAAATGGCGGGCGGAGTGCCGTAGCCGTTCTCCTTCCGAAAGCGGTTGTAGGTGTTGCGCAGCTCGTTTTTGTCCGCTGGCTGTTTCTCCTGGATGCTGAATTCGCGCGGCGTGCTGGCTCCTATCTCGACGGTCGTTTCAATGATCTCTGGGTTTTTGATGGTTCCGGTGACCTGGTGACTGCTGATGGGAGGGGCGGCAAAGCCAGCCGGCACCTGGTTCACGCGCTGGGGATGCCCGATCTCGATGAAGTGACGCCCGGAAGGAGAGCCTTCGACAACACCGGCTCGCACCCGCAGTTTGTAGGTTCCCAGAGGCAGGTCGCGTTTCGGCGGGGTGATGTCGAAGCGTTGGATGCCCCAGACGAGCTTCAAGTAGGCCCCTTGGTCGTTGTGGGGGAGTTCGGAATAGTGTTTCTCGTACTCATACTTCAGGTCATAGCTGAGGTGATAGAAATTTTTGGCAGACTGAGCGTCCCCGAATCCATATTCTTTGGGATCGGGGGTTACGGGGAGTCGATTGGCATTGCTGTATATCCGGTAGCGATGGGTGTTGAGATCGGGGAATTCCTCGCGAAGTCGCGCCATGACCTCCTGGTTTTTCGGAGCGGTTACGGCCTTGTCGACCGCGGCTTTCCAATGGGAAAAGCGTTCCCAGGTCTCCTCCATTTTATGAACGGTTTCTCGATTCTTGACATTGACGGTGTCTTCAGGTTCGACCCGGAAGACTTTTGTTTCCTGCCCCATTGCTGCCTGACGTTCGAACAATTCACCGACCGCGCTGCGACCGAGCTTCAGATACTGCTCGATCTGATCGCTGGAAATGAACTGCGAGGCACCCACGGTATCAAACGTTCCAGATCCGCCGTCGGCTGGCAGTGACGAGACGTCGACCTTGATGCCGAGGAGATGTTCGATGGTGTTCTGGTATTCTCGACGGTTGAGCCGTCGCATGGTGATTCTGCCGCCCGAGTCCGACAGTGCCCGGCGCGCGGCCACCATGGTTTGAGCGAGGTCATCAAGGAAGTCCGCCTTCTCAGTGTTGCCAGGCTGCTCGGAATCCTCCGGCGGCATTTCGCCCGCGTTCAGCGCGTTGAGGACCTTCTGCCAGCGTTCCGCCTGCTCGATGGTGGTGATGCGGAACGGCAGCGTTTCCAGATCTACTTTGCCTTCCCGCGTCTCGGAGTCGTGACAATCGAGACAGTGGGCTTTGAAGAATGCCCGGTGTTTCTCCGGAAGGCGTGCTTCGGGCGGAGCGGCCTGCGCGAAGGAGCTGAAGAAAAAAACGGCGAGGCAGGTTGTAAGTAGGAAACGTGTCATTTGTCATTCCGTAGATGTCGCCAGCAACAAGCCGTCGAAATGTCGGTTGTGGGCAAGTAATGGATCTATTTCTTCTTTCTGTCGAGCTTGCGCTGCTCTCGCTGCTGCTTGCGTGACGGCGCATTAGGCGATCCAGACTTCGGTGACGGCTTCGGCCGCTTTTTGGCGCTCTTGTAGTCCTTCATCACATCGCGGAGCCGTCGGAACACATCGTCCGTTCCCTCGGCCGACGCCGCGTTACCGCCCGGGACGAATTCGCCATAGGGCCGGTCGGGGAATTGCTTGAGAGACGCGGCGAGCTTGGCACGCATGTCGCTCAGCGTGGTCCTGTGCTTTGGACTTCCTGCCAGGTTGTCCTGGGCCTCGGGGTCTTTGCGAAAATCGTAGAGTTGGTCGGCACTGATGGCGACTGGGTGTTTGTCCCACGAACGCGAGACGCCGCCGCTGAGGCCGAGGACCGACTTGATCGTGCGTTTGTCATCGTTACGGATGGCGGCGAGTTGGTCCTGTGTGTAGCGCAGCGCGATGTAGCCGTAGTCCTGGGTCATCACGGCACGTGCGGCGCCCATCTCGCAATAGACATGGTCGCGCACAGCCTTCTGAGGCGACTTGAACAGCGGACTCAGGCTCACGCCGTCGTGGTGGTATCCCTTGGGCAGTTTCACGCCCGCCAGCTCGAACCAGGTCGGTACGAAATCCGTGTTCTGGATCAGTTGATCGCAAACTACGCCCGACTTCATGCCTGCCGGCCAGCGCATCAGGCATGGTACCTCGGCGCCCCGGAAATTCTGCAGCGATCCCTTGTTGTTTGACCCGTGGTCGGCGATGAACAGGACCACGGTGTTGTCGGCGATTTTCAACTCATCGAGCTTGTCCAGGATCAAGCCCAGCGTGTCGTCCATCCACAGGTAGCCCGCTTCGTTCTCGGTCAGCCCCGCCTTCTGGATGCGTTCCATGACCGTCTTGCGCGTGCCGAACGCCGGGTCGCGGTCGACCATGCCCTCGCCGGTAACGCGTGGGTGTTCCAGAGACTTGTGCCAACTTCTATTCGGGCCGTGTAACAGCGTCGTCGCGTAGTGCAGGTAGAACGGCTGATCCTTGTGCAGCTCGATAAACTCGACGGCCGCTTCAATCGTCCACTCGGGGTTATGCATCTGGAACGGCGCTTTGATGTTCTGCCAGTAGATGTGCCTCGCCCAGGTGAAGCCGCGCTCCTTGACGAGTTCACGGTGGCGCTTCTCGTTTTCGTTCTGCTTACGATTGATCTCTTCGGAGTAAGGTACATTCTTGGGGACGTCGTGCAGGCCGAGCTTCTTCAGCCGCTCCGCATCCTTCTCGTCCCCACCTACGTGGTATTTCCCGACAAACCCCGTCGCGTAGCCGTTCTTCGCGAGGACGGCCCCGACGTTCATGCTGTCCTCTTCCAGCGCGACGTTAAACCCCGGCAAGGTCTGCGTTCCCCTGGGGAACAGTTCGGTGAACTCGTGGCAGTAGGACGAACTGGCGCATCGGCCGGTAAGGAATGTGTATCGGGACGGCGTGCAGACCGTGCTTGTGACGAAGGCGTTGTCGAACCGCATACCCTCGCGCGCCAGCCGGTCGAGGTTGGGGGTAAGCACCTTGCCGCCGTAGGCGCTGGTCTCTGGCTTGTCATAGTCGTCGACGAGGAAAACGATGATGTTGGGACGCGGCGCCGCGGCAACATGCGAGGCCCCCGCCAGGCAGACTGCCAGGAGGGCTGCATTAAGCACATGCTGTTTCATGAGGTTCTTCCAGTTCTTTCACGGCTATTTCACTTCCATCGTGCGGAGCTCTCCATTGCTGCGAACACGTGTCGTGACTGAACACAGCTCCGCGCTACGACTGCAGTTCCTTCACGACGCCCGTGCTGTCGCCGTGTCGTTCGGCGTTGATGCCGAGTCCCTGCAGCATCGTCAGCCACACATTGCACAGCGGTGTGTCCTTCGGCAGGACCAGGTGCTGGCCCAGTTTCAGGTTGGCTCCGCCGCCGGTGAGGACCGTCGGGCAATTGGTCAGGTAATGGATGGAGCTGATGTTCGATCCGAAAGCCACAGCGGTGTGGTCGAACAGGCTCGATCCGTCGGCTTCCTTCGTGGCCTTGAGTTTGTCGATCAAGCGGGCCAGTAGTTCGCTGTGGATCGTGTCACGCACCTTGGAAGCGTCCATGCGTGCGCCGGGTGAATAATGGCTCACATTGTGGGCGCTGAGTTTGAGATCGAGACTCTGCAGGAGGCTCTGACCGGGCATGCGATAGCTCAGCGAACGGGTGCTGTCCGTCTGCAACGCGGCAACGATGAGATCCTGCATGATCTCGATCTCGGCCTTCCCCTTCAGACCGGGTTCCGGTTCGTCGACCGGTGCCTTGGCCTTGGGGACGTCGAGCCAGGCTTCGTCCTTCTTAAGACGCGTCTCGATGTCGCGGATGCCCTGGAAGTATTCGTTGAGCTTGTCAGTGTCGGTACTGGAGAGACCACGCTGCACGCGTCTGGCTTCGCTGAGTACGGCGTCGAGGACGCTGCGGTTCTCGGCGATCGCCGCCTGACGTTGTTCCAGGGGCATGTCATCAGCAGAGAAGAGCTTGTGGAAAACCTGAACCGGGTCGTTCTGACCAGCCATCGGTTTGCCACGCTGATCCCAGCCTAGAGAAAGTCCGGGGCCGTGACCCTCAAGACTGGCGGCATTGAGCTGGATCGAGGAGAAGCGAGTGTCTCTACCCAACTGCTGCGCGACAACCTGATCGGCGGAGATGCTGTTGGCCATGTTCTGGCCGGGCACGGAATAGCGATTGGCTCCCGTGAGCCAGAAGGTGCTGCCCCAGTGAGCTTCGTTGGTGAACTAGTTCGCGCATCCCTGCACGACGGTGAAGTCCGACTTGTGGCGTGCCAGCGGAGCGAGGCCTTCAGAAAGCTCGTAGTCGGCTCCCGTTTGATTGATGTCGGGATACCAGGTCTCTTTGGTCACCCCAAACCCGATACTGAGAAAGACGCAACGTTTGGAGGGGGCGGCGGGACCTGTTTCCGCAGCCGAAGTAAAACGGCGAAAGCCGACAGATTCGAGCGCAGGCAAAGCGATTAGGACGCCCGTTCCGCGAAGGATGTGACGGCGATTGAGTTGTGTTTGCATTGCATGATCTCCATAGGTCAGTGGCAGCCTATTCTCAGCCAGTGCCGGTGAAGCAATCAACCCACCCAGCATTTATCCGCTGCCGACCCACGTCGGATTCAACGTGAAGATTTCGCGATTTCGAAGAATTTCCAGATTGCCGTTATCAATTTTGCTTATTGGCTACTTTCAGTTGCGATCAATTGTCAGCGATGCACTGTCGATCAGCCTCAACGCGGAATCGATACGATCGTTGACAAAGTAGAACGCCCACACTTCCTTGTGGTTTTTGTCATTCTCTTCGCGCTTCGAGCAGCGTCAGCCACACCACTTTGCTTCGCACAGATTGTGACAGGTGGTTGAGATTGTTCGCCACGCGCAAAGCGATCAGCCCGACGAAAACGAACCCCATCAGTGCATGCAGACCGACGATTCCGATCGAGAACAGCCTCACGAAGGCCAGAATTCCCGTCACTGCAAGAACGAAAAATCTCAATGCAGTCAGGAGTGAGACGAAACAGCGTTGATGCTTTTTTATGAGCCCATGAGGCAGAGCAATTGGTAACCCGACGCGTGCACGAGGGATCGCGTTTCCAGTCATCCCTCATTCACACTTTGGGTTACCATTGTCGAGATGGTCCAGCAATATGACCAATCAGGCAGCCCGTATGCGGATTGCCGAAATTGAGCGACTACTTCGTAACCTCAGCACCAGGTGTTTGAGAATGCGCGTTCTGCGGGAAGTCGAAGGTCAACACGAGTGGTTCAGTTCCCGTGTTCTCGATTTTCACACCACCGTTCGCAAGTGCGGCCTGAGTGATGAATCCGATCTCGGGATAGATCTCGCCAAGCTTCATATCCTGGTGATATCGCACTTCGAGCTTTCCAACACGGCCGCTTCCTCCATTCGTGTGGAACAACGCGGGACTCTCCGGGCAGAAATTAGTCTTACCGCCAGGTGCCACGGTAAGTCGGAGAATCGAGCACTTCTGATCGCCGAGGAAATCACCGTAAACAATCCACTTTGCGTCTGCTCTGTCGCCTGCGAATTCTTCGGCGGTGATTGCCGGACGCGAATTCTTCAGGACGAAGTTCGGGTCCTGATTCGCTTCGAAGTCGAACTTTTCAACCAGGAACTCCCAGTCTTCGTGCCGGTCCTTCGGATAGTCCTCTTCCCTGCAGGCATAAAACGCATCCGCTGCTCCGATACGTCCATCAAGCGTAAGGTCCTCAGCCAGGAAGTGCTCATCCATCGTGACGTGCAGCTCGTGCGTGCAAAGGTCCGTCGGCGAGTGCAGCACACCGTTCGGCATTACGAAGCCGTTATCAAGTTGCATCATCACGTGCGGCGACAAGTGTCGAACCCCGTTATACTCGCCCTGCCCGAAACGCTTCATGCAGGCGAGGAACTGGTCCTTCGTCACGAACGGGTACAGTCCCATTGCCGTAGTGTGATAATGCGACGGACTGACACCGGGATTGTCGAAATAATTGATGTCATAGACTTCCCACTTCGACCAGTGAAGATGATGTGGAATCGGATTCAGATTGTCGAATTTCTTTGACACAATTGGCCAGGTCGGGTCGCCGAACAGCGATTTCGAAAAGGCCGTCATCTTCTCCCCCATGACAGCTTCAGGATTGGCGACGATCAAATCCTGCAGCGAGATGACGTGCCCGTTCGGAGTGAGGACGTGCGATTCACCTTCGCGAAACGGCGCCTTATTCGTGCGCGTGTCGACGACGCCTGTCACAATAGGAGCGGTGCAGCACATCCAGAGTTCATCGAGCCCCGTACCGTTCATGTAGTCCGGATAGTACGATCGCTCATCAAGGCGAAGGCGTTTACCAGGCGTACAAAATGTCCGGCCAGCGTAACGGTGCAGTAGTTGCAACACCCCGTCGTTCTGATTGAGGCAGTCATCAAGAATCGAAGCCGATCCTCCGTCGATGACATCCTGTTGGGGGTACTCGTGTAGTTTATCCGCGAGAATTGCCGTCGAAGCAGTCATGAGTGATGCACCTGAATGAGCCTGAAGAGCGTGTCGGCTCTAAAGAACCGTTCTGAAGAGATAAATTGGTATTTCGAATTTGAGACAACACAACGAGGCAGA
>Ga0315322_10002574_pt1 | contig 14034 bp, 16 predicted proteins | sample M110021515metaG_FD_203461 | JGI IMG/M metagenome (GOLD analysis project Ga0315322, IMG submission 203461) | Ammonia-oxidizing marine archaeal communities from Monterey Bay, California, United States - M1 100m 21515 | ecosystem: Environmental > Aquatic > Marine > Intertidal zone | place: USA... | reverse complement strand
TTCTGCTGGATATCGATAAACGCGCTGAGGTGATTCGCAGCCATAGGGACCGTACATCGCTCGATGCGGTTGATCTTGGCGGCGACCTGCTCGGCAGTGAGTTGGTCTTCATCGACACGTTCTTCGGGGAGAGGCTCGTTCTGATACTCAGCGAAAAACGCAGCTTCGTCTTGCAGCTTGAGATTCATTGCATGCTGAATCGCCGAAAGCTCGTCGTGGTTGAATCGGTCTTTCCACGAAACATCAGAGCCTTCGTCCATCGCGGTGCGGTTTTGACGATAGAACTCGGTTCCTGCCGCTCCGCCATCGCCAGTTCGCAGCCCTTCGGCGCGGATCTCGGCGTATCGGGTCCAAAGGGTTTCGTTGGTCGGGAATGAATTCACCATCCGCGTCCGCTCGCCGTTCCATTCCGGGTGCTTGTCACGATCGAGGATGTTGTCGGCCATGTCGCCTGGCCGAATAACGGTGCACGGCATGATGCCGGAGATCTTCTTGCCCGGACCCGCTAATCCCAAAACCGCACCAGCAAGGATCGCCTCGCGGTTGGCACACTGGGAAAGCGAACGAGCAGATTCATCGGTCTGGGGATCGTCGAGGACAACCAGACTCGGCCGGACTGTTCGCCCATCAGGCCGTTTGAATTTCATCCCACGGATACGTCCAGTCAGACCCGCAACCTTGATGATCGCGCCGCTTGATGCACTCTCTTTGACCGTCGGCAGCACGATCTCTTTCGCGGTCCATCCAATTTGAGTTCGTTGCCCTTGGTACAGCTGCCCGTTGGCGCGGTTGGAGATCCCGTCAAGTGCCTGGATCGGAAAACAAACCTCGGGAAAGTCAGCCAGCAGGTGTTCGTTGCTGTCGAGTTCTGTCTTGATCGAATCGAGCATGTCGCAGGCATGGCCCTCATCACTACCGATCAGGCAAACGAACTCTCGATGGCCGTAAAGCACGGCCCAGATACAAGCAATCTCGGCAATGGAGGACTTGCCGGACCCTCGTGCCATCGCGAGTGCAAACAATCCGCCATCGACCACAGCACGCTGGATCTTATCGATGACTTTCAAGTGGTCCGCGGACCAAGCAAGGTGGAAAGTCAGAGGGAAATAGCTTTCGCAGAAGTAGCGAAAATCACGCGAAGCTTGATCTTTCCGGTCTGGGTTGGCGACCTCTGGCATTTCCCCGATGTCGCGACCGGCGAGTGCCAGGGCCGCATTGCGGGCTCGAGCTGACTCTTTCATCCGCTCATACGGATCACCCTCAGACACCGCTTTCGGCGCGTGACGCGTTTCGTGCAGCCACGCGCAGTAGCGAAGCAGGTCGACGTTACTTCCTTGACCGATTCGATTACCGGCACGCTGCCTGTGCCGATAAATCTGTCGCTCACTGGTCACCTCTCCTAGTGGCGTTGAATTCAGCAACCGGCACAATTCACCGGGACGCATCTTGCGGGGGTCAGTTGCCACGGCCCATCTCCTTGATCTGCCACGCGGTATAGTGAGCCAGATTGATGGTTCGGTCAGAATTCACTGGCGCACCGTTATCGACATCCGACTTAATCTTTTCAGAATCGATCTGTTTTCCGTATGCGGCTGAAAGCAACTTCGCCAGCTGCTCGGCCGAAAGCTGGGTCGGATCGACCGACTGGTTCTCGCTCATTGAAAGGCCTCCCTACCTCTTTTGAGAACTTCTGGGATAACTTGCCAGAGTTAACTTGCTTTGGTTCGCCACGCATGGCTCTGTGTGTCATATGCGAACAACAATCCGGCCCACACAGAAACCAGAGCCATGACTAACACGCAAAAAACCACCGACCTCCGCCAGGTTCTTTCCAATCTCGACGCCGACAAGTACCAGCGGATTCGACAGGCTTACTACCAAGCGATGGACGGCCTTTACGAATTGGCCGAATCCCTCGAGGCTGCCGACACCAAGGCAAAGCCCACCGGCGGCCCGCTTCTTGAAGAGCACCTGATCGCCGTAGAAGCGATCGAAGCGATTCGCAAGAGCAACCTTGGCGAGATCCTGTAGAAGAATCAGCGACCACACCCAGACGCCGGTAAGAAACTGCCGGCATTCTCCCGTTATGGCCACACCCTTGCCCACTGTCGCGTCCTGTTGCAGTGCTAGACCGTTTTGACGACTACTGCACAGACGCCGACACGATCGAACACGTGGCGATTTGCCTCTCATCGCATCGCTTCCTCACGCTTACCGATCGGGATCGGCGACTGGCCGGTTCGCTCGAGCACAGCCGGCTTGCCAGTGAAGCGTTGGTATCGATCAACGATCACGTCACAGTAAGGAGCGTCCAGTTCCATCAGGAACGCACGTCGCCCGGTCTGCTCGGCGCCGATCAATGTTGAGCCGCTGCCACCAAAGAGATCCAGCACGTTTTCGCCTTTAAGAGACGAGTTCTGCATCGCAATGACAGCGAGTTCGGCCGGCTTGCCCGTGAGATGTTCAAGCTGCTGCGGCGGGATCTTTTTCACGTGCCACAGGTCGGTCGCGTTGTTAGGGCCGAAGAACTTGTGACCAGCCCCTTCCTTCCATCCGTAGAATGCCCACTCGTGAGCGCCCATGTAGTCTTTTCGCGTCAAAACCGGATGCATTTTGTCCCAGATAATGGCCTGCGAAAAATAGAGGCCACACGAGGAAAGGACCGGTGGATAGTTTTGAATGTTCGAAAAGCCTCCCCAGATATAGAAGCTACGACCGGGCTCCAGCACGCGTGCGATGTTGCCAAACCACGCACCAAGTAAGCGATCAAATTCCTCGTCAGAAACGAAGTCGTTAGTGAGAGGCCGATCTTTGGCTCGCATCTTCTGCGACGTACTGGACTTCTTTCCGGTGCCGGCAAACGAGCTGTTCCCCGCGGCGATTGCGTTTTTGCTTCGTGGCTCTACCTTCACGTTGTACGGGGGATCGGTATTCACAAGATGGATCGCCGCACCATCAAGCAGGCGGTCCACATCTTCCGGTTTGGACGAGTCGCCACAGAGCAGGCGATGCTCGCCGAGGATCCAAAGATCACCCGGCTGTGTAACGGGATCGTCCGGCGGCTCCGGGACATCGTCGGGATCGGTGAGGCCAGCTTGCATGTCTGGCTCGAGTAGTTTTGCCAGCTCATCGCCGTTGAACCCAAGCAGCTCACAATCGAAACCGCTAGATTGCAGGTCGCCAATTTCAATCGGCAACAGTTCGTAGTCCCACTGAGCGTTTTCGCCGGTTCGGTTATCAGCGATGCGGTAAGCCTTGATCGCATCGGGCGACAGATCCGTGGCGATGTGCACCGGCACTTTCTCAAGGCCAAGCTTTGTCGCGGCCTGCCACCTGGTGTGACCAACAATGATCACACCATCGGCGTCGACCACAATCGGCTGCCGGAAACCGAATTCGTTGATACTCTGAACGACCGGGTCTACCGCGGCATCGTTGATACGGGGGTTGTTTTCGTACGGCTTGATTCGATCAAGCGACCACATTTCGACCTGCATGCGTAAAGCCCTTCCAAGGCGAGTAGAGAAACGGAAGGGGTTCGGTCGGTGGTTGGGTGGTTGGGTGGGTGTGCGGTTGGCTGGGTTACTGTTTCTTTTCAACAGTTTGAATGTCCATTCGGACTCAAACAAACTCTGACTGACAATGCTGCTGTTCCCGTGGGCCTGATATCACGACATACGCCGGGAAGTACCTAATCTTTTTCTGGAGGATGCCATTGCGGCACTTTGGTCCGTTGCGTCGGGCACGTTCGTCACTGGGACAGATTTCACTGGGACACATCGGTGGGATTCGATCACACATCGCACATCAGTGGGACGGCCCCCTATAGGGGCCTAGTCCCACTGGTGTGCTCAGCACTGGGACAGACGTTTTGTCCCACTGAGTCCCAGTGGTCCCAGTGAACCTATCTTAACAGTGGGAAACAGTGGGACTGCCTTGTCCCACTGATTCGCTTGCCGCACTGGGAATCACTGGGACAGCTCGGTCCCACTGATGATGAAGCCCTCATATTTTTGTCCATTCGCCTTTGTGATCTCACGATTTTGTGCCAGTCCATCATCAATGAGCTCCTCGATTAGGTCCTTGAATCGGCTACCGCTTATGCCGGCAGCTTCACGAATCACACGACTAGTCTCGCCGGTCGGAAATTCGGTTAACGAATGAAGTAGCGCCGCTCGCTCTTTCTGGTGTTTGCGTTCTGCACGGGATTCCTTGCGTTGCTCGTTGCGCTGCTCCTCATGGGCGTCACGGTGCTGATAGGCTTCGCTGGCTTCCAGAGTTGTCACGTCCCAACGCCGTCCGCCAGGTTCGTCACGCACGCCCTCATCAACGTCGATGCCCCACAAACCGCTGTGGCCGGCAGAGCCGCCCACGCCCATCCAGAGCTCGTGATGACCGCCTTGATCGGGGTCGTATTTGACTCTGCGGTTGAGCAAGATCCACTGCCGCACGAACTCCTGAAACCCCGCCCATGCGATGTTTTCCAGCTCAGCGGGCTCGTAGGGCTCTGCGACACTCTTTTTCAGGTGGTGGCATAGCAGCGGTGTGCATCCGGTTTTTTGGGCCAATTCACCGAGTGATTTGAGCAACGCGCCAACGATGAACAGATTGCCGGCGTCGTTTCCGATTCCCAACATCATCAGGTAGGTGGGATCGAGGATCAGCACTTCCAGCTCGTGCTTTTCAATCATCTTCCCGAGCGCTTCGATATGTGTCTGGTCGCCGAGCTGGGGCACATCGAAACACCAGACAAGATTCGAGCATGCCGATAATTGCAAACCTTTGGCCTTGGCAACACGCCTGGCCGTCTCTTGCAGCGTTGCCGCACCCGACTCCCCCGACATGATCCCGACACGGGTCGCCAGGGGCACGTCGAAACGACCGAGGAATTCACAACCTTCCGAGAGTGACAGCGCCAGGTCGACGCTGATGTTGGTTTTAAGAGTCTTTTTGGGTCCAGCAACCACCCCAGGTTGGCCCCGTACGAGAACACCGTTGACCAGGTAATTCAATTCGTAGGTTTCAGCATCAAGCTGAGCCGATGTGATCGGTTGAAAAAGAGATTCACCGGGTTGCTTGATGAATTGCTCCCAGTGATTCTCCATCAACGCGACGGTGATGTCGTCCGGCCGATACCGAGAAATGCTCTCTGCGATTCTTTCTACTTCGCGAGTATCGACAGGCGGATTGCAACGCAGACGATTGGTCGCCTCTAGGGCCGCGGCGATCTCCTGTCGCGACATACCAGACCGACGCATCACACCAGCAAGTCTTGCAAGCGTTGCGTTACGCTGGCCGCTGGGGATTGGATTGGCCTCACCGCCGGTGCACGCATCACGATCACCTGAAACCGAATTGTTGGAGGCAACACGTTGTTGCAGCTGTTCGATCAACCACGATGGAGCCTCAGGTAATTCGCTCGGTACCACATCAAGCTCCATGCCTTTGGCCCAGCGATAGCGGCGATTACCCTCAAGAACCGATGGTGGCGCGACGACATAGCCGCCATCGGCGCGAGTATCGACCTTTTCGGCGAGCATCCCGGCGGTGTTACGAAACGCCTCGCCGCCCGGCGGTCTAAAAAAGTACTGTTGTCCTTCTCTGGCAGTGAGAGAGAGTGGTGCCATCGCAAGGTCAAGCAATCGATCTTCCTCATTTTCAAGCCACTTTGATCCGTGATCGACATCAATCACTAACAAGCCTTCCGTGGCGATTCCGACATTCGCGTTGGGTCGCTGCGTCCACCAGAGATCGACTTGGTCAAGATCGGTGGTGGCATCTAGACAACCGTTGCCGCACAAAGGCTCTTTACGTCCCGGCACACAGGGAAATACGGGGTAACCGAGATCTGCATAACGCATGGCAGATTCATGGAGCGAGATGGTCAACTTGGGTTGCTCCTTAAAAGGGGACTTCCTGGTCAAGATCAAGTGATGCCTCAACAAGTTCTGACATCGTTCCAAGTTCGTGTCGGGTGATTTGGTCGTAGGGTTGGCCAGCGATGGATCGGACGGTGATTCGTTCGGTGTAGGCGAGTCCACCGCTTTCCGCGATGGATACGGCATCTTCGGCTGAGTCGGGAAACGGCAACGAGGTTCGGGCATACCACCAAGCCTGGGCTTTGGTGCGCGCGTAGCCATGGTGTTCGACACAGATGTACTCACGGACCCAGTGTGCAATCCCGACCTGATAGGAGACCTGCATAGTACGCGGGTCCAATTCGTCGGCATTACGCTTTGTGTGGACGCGGTATGCCACGTCTTGAACCTCGTATTCGTTGATGGTGATATCGGTGGAGAGAATCCCACCGCCGGCCGCTTGTGCTTCGTGGCGAGTTTCGAGCTCGGTTTGAAATTCGTGCCCACATGTCGGGCAATTCGAGTAGCCACCAGCGATCAAGCTGCGGCATCTCGGGCACTCTTTGGCGACGGGTGAGCCGCCTGAGTATTGCTTCTCTTTGGGTGCGATTCGATCGACCGGTCCGTGAAGCAGCACGTTGCCCGCGAAATCAAGAATCAGGCAATCCTGCTTGTTGGGATGCAGCCGGAAACCTCGGCCGACCATCTGGTAGAACAGGCCTGACGACATAGTAGGCCTAAGCAAGGCGACGCAATCAATGTTGGGAGCGTCGAAGCCCGTGGTCAGGACATTGACGTTGACTAGATACTTCAGCTCGCGACTGCGAAACGCCTGAAGAAGTCGATGCCGCTCTTCACTGCGAGTTTCTCCGGTAATGGCTTCGCAGTCCACTCCAAGGCCGACTCGCATGGCTGTGAGAATCGCCCGGGCATGGTCAACACCGGCGGCAAAGATCAAGCATGATTGGCGATCACCGGTCGCGTCCACGATCTCACGGCAAGCCGAGTCAACCAGCTGTTTGGTGTTCATCAAGGATTCAGCTTCCGCTGCGACGAACTCGCCGCCGCGGACGTGGAGATGAGTCGTGTCAGCTTTTGACGCACCCGCTTTTGCTACCGGCCGGCACAGATAGCCATCTCGAATCAATTCAAGCACGCCGACTTCGAAGCATGTGCTGTGAAGGGGGCCATCATCATTACAGATTGAACCGCTATCGAGTCGGTACGGAGTGGCAGTGAAACCGATCACGCGCAACAGCGGGTTGATCGCCTGGGCATCTTCGAGAAATCGACGATAGATGCCATTTCCTGATGCAGGGATCAGGTGACACTCGTCAACCAATACCAAATCAAAATGCCCCAGTTCAGCCGCTCGCTTATAAACAGACTGGATCCCCGCAATGAGAATATCGCCGGCAGTGTCTCGCGACCCAAGACCAGCAGAATAGACACCAACATTCAGGTCCGGTGCGATCGATTGCAGTTTATCTGCGGCTTGAGAGAGTAGTTCTTTCACATGGGCAAGGATTAACACTCGGCCCGACCAGCGAGTGACTGCATCACGACAGATGGTTGCAATGACCGGCGTTTTGCCACCCGCGGTAGGAATGACCACCACCGGATTGTCACCACGGGTGCGCAAGTGATCGTAGACCGCATCGACGGCGGCTTGTTGGTATCGGCGTAGCTTCATGCCTAAGATTTCAGTCCGTTTAAGATTTCTGTCAGCCGAGTTAGATCGTCCAAACGCAGCACGACGACCCACGGTCTGTGGTTGCTGCGATGCAGGACGAGCGGGAGTCTTTCACCCGCATCCACGATCGATTGATCGAGCGCCTTGTAGAGGCTTAGCCGCTCGGAGCGTTTGACCTCGATGTGCAGATCATCACACTCGGTCACGACATCCGGTGAGTCACTCCCACCGGCGTACTGCTGCCCGCGTCGGGCGCTGATCCCCAGCACCCTCGAAATCTCGCGAGCAGCCTCCCGTTCTCCACGCTTTCCCTTATTGCGTGATCGTCTTCCCATCCCTGGGCTCCTTTCCCGCATCAGCGTTACGCCGTTCGGTTCCATGGCGGCGCGTGCGTACCAGATTGAACCCCGGCACCGGCAGCCTCTTTCCTCGCATAGCCGCGGATCTCGTTCGACATTTCGTCGCTGTCGCTTCGTTTACGGCAGCGAACCGAGATCACCATGGGCAGGTTGTGCAGCTCCATTGAATCCTTGGGCTGCATTACTCCCACGGCGCGGCAGATCGACGACAGTTCCGCCCTGGCGATCGAAACCGCCTGGGCATTCGGATTGTCGAGATTGAGCCGAGCCCAGAGCAAACGTCCTTTGTAATCTCCTTCGAGTATTTCAAACGTCAACTGCAGGTAGTGTCCGGTGCCGGCTTTGGTCGGTTTATTTTCCGACTCAATCACCATGGCGACGTATTTGCCGCTTGGCACCGGTTCAATCGGTGTGGTCGGCTCCACGGCGGTGGCATCAAATCCTTGAAGACTAGTCATTGGCGAGTTCTCCTTCGCTCGAGTCACGGTTGGTAAAGTGGTCGGAATAAGCCTTCCAGTTGAGCGGCAACTCCTCTGGCAGATTTTGCAGTCGGTTCTTGGCCATGTGGGCCGGTCTCTCGGTGGTGCGAAGAACTCGCTCGCCGGTGCCGACCCCCTTGGCTTTCTTGCGATTGAAACCCTCCTCACTCGTCTTGGTGTAGACCTTGTAGGTGGCGAAAAAGACTTCGTCACACCACTCCTGAACGATCTGTGACGCAAGACGATGCAGCCTTGGCACGTAGCGGTCGTAAGTGTCGGTCTCGGGGTTCTCAAACCGCTCGATGCGTGCATGAGCGAGTAGGACAATGGTCATGCCACGTTCCAGACGCAGGGCATCGAGTCCGGCAAGTAGCTGTCGCCACTGGGTCAGCGCGAACGAGTAACCCTTGGCGTAACCAATGTCCTCGATCGAATCGACCTGCCGTTCCCGGCAGACATCGCCCCAGATCAGCCGCTCGAGCCAATCGACACTGTCGATCACCACGGTGGCGAAATCATGCTCTGACGAGTACAGCTCCTCGATCGCAGTCATGACGTCTCGATAACTAATGGCAAGGGGAAACCTCGCACAGTCGATCTCACCAAGACCGTCTTCGGTCTGAATGAACACGGCCCGGTCGGCCTGCGACCCGAAAGTCGATTTTCCAATGCCGTGAGTGCCGTATAGCAACACACGTCGTGGCCGGTTTTGCCGGCCGGTTGTCACTTTCTGTAGTAATTGCATCCTGCTTTCCATCTCCTTCTGTTAGATAGTCTCAATGGGTTCCATGTCGAATTCGCACGACGGGTCGACCTGCAGCAGGTAATGACCCTCATCGGCGCGAATCACGACGCGCAGATTCGGCTCCAAGTGCTTTCGCAGCTCGGTGCACGATTCGTTGAAGCGGCGGGCGGCCGCGTTGTACTCGCGCTGGGCACGCAAGTAGCTCTTGAAGGCGAGTGAGACATTGACCCGCTGGTCGATGTCGAGACGCCGACTGGAGTCGCACTCACACGCTGGGCTGGTGATGGGAGCAATCATGGGATTTTTCTCTTTCTGTTAGGGGTTTAAAACGGTTCAAATGAATCACACGTAATCGAATTGACGAATCTGCTCGTAGCCGGTTGGCCAGTGATCGTTGGCTTGGCAGCGTTTCAGCCGCTCGATTGCCTCTTGGTTTTCGTTCTGGCACTGACCCAGCACGTCCTGCCCAACCTGCCAGACACCGCAGCGATACGGCTCTTTTTTCTCAACGGCGATGATGTGGACCGGAACCAGCATCTGGGCGAATTGCGAGACGACGGCGCGGTAGAACGCCATTTGATGCATGTAGCCGAACCGTCGAGCGTCGGACTCGAACCAAGTCAAGTCGTTACACGTTTTCAGATCGACGATGCCGTTTTGGGGACTGAACCAGTCCAACCGAATCTGACAAGGCATGCCCGAGTAGTCCGCCCGCAGAACACCTTCGGCCACACCGTCATCGAGCAATCGCTCGGCGATCGGATGCAGCAGCACCGCATGACTGAGTTGTTCGACCAGCAATGCCTGGGCGTCAGTTAACACCGGTTTCCCCTGCGAGTCGGCCCAAACCTGAAACGCTTTGGTGTTCGCGCCGTACGTTTGCCCGGTCTTCGGGTTGACTGGTCCGCCCACGGCGAACTGCCGCTCGTAAGCCGCGCGCCCTTCCAGAATCAACGCATGAGCAGCTTGTCCGAGCAAGTACGCAGGACGATCAATCTCGTCGACTTCGCCGGCGACCGTGCGATGATAGAGGAGCGGACTTTCACGGAAACGAGCCAGTAAGTGGCTACTGAGATTCCTTCCCGACTGGGCATGATACTCGGCCGCAGGTTCCTGGATGAGTGAATCGACGACTTGTATGAGTGGTGATGACATGATGATTGAGCTCTCCAAACGAAGCGGGATTGGTTGTGAAATTTCTATATTCCGAGATAGTCGTGCAGGCCACACGACTCGAAATGCTCCCGTATCAGCGAGATATGGCTACGAATTTTTCCTCGCCGCATGCCGAGTTGCTGTTCGATCTCCGCCGAGCTGTAGTGCATCAGCAATCGCGCGACCTCGCGGGTCTCGTTGCTTAGCTTTTCGAGGACGGCTTCGATGTCATGTAACAACTCAACCTGCTCAGAGTCCCCGCGACGCTGACCGGCACGGGGTCGCCCATGTTTCTCGACATCGAACATGTCGACCCACTGAACCGGACCGTCACCGGTATCGATGATTTGATTTAGCGATCCCGCCTCACATTCAGGCGATCGGCGTTTTGCGGCGCGATTGCGGGCCAATTCAGCGACGCGATTGCGGACGACGGTGGTAATGAACGACTCGATCGCTCCCTCGCTTCGCCGGTATTTCAGGCACGCGAGATAGACGGAAATCCTTAACTCCTGAGTTATGTCTTCGTCGTCGGTGTCACTAAAGCCGCGGTGGCGGGTCAGCTGGCTGGCTTTCCGACGAATCAGGGAATCGGTGAACGGCAATTCCAAAACCTGTCTTGCCAGCTCAGTGGGATCCGCTGACAGCGTATCGGTTGCGCTTTGACGACTACGTTTTGGTTTAGTGAGGGTTCCTTGCGAACTCATTTCTTGACTGCACTTCCTTGGGATTCGGGAGAGGCCGAAGATTGGAAGCGGGACCGTCGTGAGTGACGCGGAGAAACAAGCGTGCGAAGTAACAATTGGCACTGAAAATTGGCGAAGTGGGACCATTGTGCAGTTCAGCTCGCCTGTTCTCGGGAGCGTCACCCACAACGGCGTCCACTTGGTGGTCGGCCGACTGTCTGGTGATCAAAATCGTGTGGGTTAGAGGGTGTTGGTTGGTCGAGTAGGCTGGTCGAATGGGCTGGTCGGCGAAATCAGTCGATTTCGCTTTCGATGCTGACTTCTTCGGGAAGCCCATTGCGAACGTCAATGCGATCGATCGTGCCGTAACGCATTTCCCTGATCACATGAAGCAGCAGCCGATGCTTATCCTTTAATGCGAAACCAGACGAGTTTGGTTTTGGTCTCACGGACTTTTCGTTCAATTTTAGGCTGCGCCGCATCTTTGGCGGTGGATTGAACGATGGTTTGCCATCGGTAACAAGCAGTCCAAACAGGCTGCCGAATCGAATCTGTTGACATACTGACAATAAACGAAGTTCAGATTCACAGAGTTCCTGCGTCGATCGGGGTGTGGTCTGTTCCAAATGCGTATCTTTCATGGCGAGTCGGAGCCTCAGTACAAACGAACAAATAATTATCTAACACGTTTTCCAAAAAAACAGCTGAATTAACGCACGAGCAGCCCGAGCTCTTCGCCGCGAATGCGCATCGTCTGCGGTGAAACACCAAACTCGGACGCTAGCGCCGAGACGGCACCCTCAAACATCAGGTTTTCCGTGGCATCCTCACCCTTGGGCTGGTATTGCCGACGAATGACCTCTTCACGAATGAGCTGCACGCGATCGGGCAATAAATCTTCGCGCTGCAGTGGTCGCGAACCGAAGCGTTGTCGCCATGCTGCACGCAGTAAATCCGCCGGTATCATCAACGCTCCAGCGAAACGATTGGCTTCATGTTCACGAACCATTTCTCGGGCCGGTTCACGGCAAGACCAGTGCATGGCGACGCCCAGTTCGTTCCGGTGCAGACACCAATGCCCGATTTCGTGAGCGAGGGTGAAACGCAAACGTGAATGCAATTGGGGTGACTCGTTGGGGTGCAGGCTTTCGTCGACCAGGATCTTGCGATACGGCACGCATAAAAACGCGAGTGATTCGACTGTCGGCAGAATGCTTCGCATGTCGACCCAGGCTGCGCTTAATCGCAAATCGCTCATCAGCCATTCCAGCGGGAAGGGAACGACCGGGGTGGCCAGACGTCGGGTGAATGTCTCCTTGAAAAACTTTTCGGCTGCATGATCAATCTGTTTGGCATGGGGTTGAGCGAGCGTTTGTGTCATGGTCAGGATTCGTTTTGCAGTTGCAGAGCGGTGGCTTGGCGGGCGAATTCAGCGATCTGGGTTTCGGTCAAACGTGCGGCGCTGCGCAGGAAGGTGACCATCGATGCTGGATGGGTCCGGATCACTTCGCACAGGTCCTCGGGTAGTCGGCCCGCGAGTGTCAAAAACTCGTCGACGTCCTGGCCAAGGATCGTTGCCATTTTCTCCACCACGTTGGCTTTGGGCGGCTTGCAGTACTCTTGTTCGATTTGGGAGACATACGTGGGTGTGACGCCGAGTCGCTTGGCGAAGTCTCGCAAGGTGATGTTGTGGGCAAGTCGTAGTTCTCGCAGTTGACATCCAAACGTGGTCGTATTCATTGGTTTCGTCCGTGGTTGGGTGGTTGGTTTCGGAGCGACCGCATCACACCTCCTTGGCTGGCCGTGATGGCGGCAGATTGGAAGCGAATCGAAGCGATCATCCTCCCTGGATTCACGATGCTTTTTCGCTCAGAGGTAGCCCAGAAAGCGTCGCAATGCCCAGGTTTGTCGGGGAACTCAGACGCTCCGGTGATTCGCAAATGACGAACACCAGAGCGACATGTATGAAGAATGCGGCGTCTCTGACACGTCTGGTCCAAGCACGTGAAATGGCCTCGATTTTCCATCGTTTCCTGTCCGCCTCATTTTCCATCCAACGAGAGTCACTCCCGACGGTGGTTATTGAATGCGAAGGAAGCGACACGTCTGGTCACCGTTGCCAGCAAAAGTTTTGGAAGTGTCGATTACCTTCTTCTGCGACTGATTGGTTGCCAACTTTTTTTAACGATTCGCAACCAAACCGCCTCCGTTTGGAGTTCTTAATAAAGAGGAAAACAGAGTTAACCCACATGAAGGCTTATGCTCAATGCAAACGTATGCAGCAGATGGCTGTTATCCCAATGAACAGGGGTCATGAGCAAAGCATCACGCAAAAAGTCAAGCCAAACGTCGCAGGCGAGACGCGATTTGGTCAGCCTGCTGGCAGAATCCGCCATTCGGCAACGTCGGTATTGCTGTTCTGAGAATGTGGAAAAATCGTCTGGCATTCGCGGTCTCGGCCTTGAGCCACTCGCAAACACACGGCTCTCTGTGTCTGGGGTTTGCGAATCCGCAAACCATCCCTGCGTCGAAAACACCCACATCGGAGATTGCATATGAACATACGACTCAAAGCAGAGATTGCCCTGCTAGAGACAATGAAGGTCAATCAGCTAACCCAGAAGTTTGAAGCGATTTTTGGCGAACCGACAAGAAGCCGCCACAAACGCTACCTTATCCGCAGGATCGCATGGCGATTGCAAGCGAACGCGGAGGGCGGGCTATCTCAGCGAGCGAGACAGCGAGCAACGGAACTGGCCAACGATGCAGACATTCGTGTGACAGCGCCCCGGTGTAACTCGATGGATGATCGACATGCCATTGGAATGAGCGATTCAAATGTGAACCGCGACTCTCGCCTTCCCTGTCCCGGTAGTTGGATTGAGCGCGACTATAAAGGGAAAATGATTCGCGTCTTGGTCGATGAGGAGGGCTTCGAATACGACGGACGCCGATTTCGGTCGCTCTCTGCTATTGCAAAGTTGATCACCGGCTCTCACGTGAACGGCTTCATGTTCTTCCGCCTGGGGAGGAAATCATGAATCGTATTAAGAAACCCA
>Ga0315322_10002572_pt1 | contig 14039 bp, 14 predicted proteins | sample M110021515metaG_FD_203461 | JGI IMG/M metagenome (GOLD analysis project Ga0315322, IMG submission 203461) | Ammonia-oxidizing marine archaeal communities from Monterey Bay, California, United States - M1 100m 21515 | ecosystem: Environmental > Aquatic > Marine > Intertidal zone | place: USA... | reverse complement strand
ATCCTCGTTATGAGGTAGAGCGAGAATATGCTGTCCGTATTGTAGGAATATTATCAGAAAGTCAAATAAAATTACTAACAACTGGAATTGAATTAGAGGATGGGTTAGCCAAATTTATTTCTCTGCTGGATCAAGGCGGGATGGGTTCCAATCACTGGTACCATGTGATATTGAAAGAAGGTAGAAACCGTGAAATACGGCGTATGTTTGAAGCAATAGGGATAACGATTAGCCGGTTGATCCGGGTGCGATTTGGTATTATTAAATTACCACCAAGATTAAGAAGAGGAAAGTCGATAGAGCTAAATAAAGAAGAGACTGAACACATACTTTCAAACTACCCTGACGATTAGAATTATTTAAATATAAGTTTTTACTTAATATCCTTTAATATTAGTAATTCTCCAAGTTATAGAACAAAAAAATAAATAATTTTTACTTTACTAATAAATTCTCAATTGTCCCCTGATAGATCTCAGATAATTTCTCTATATCAGCCACCTCTACACATTCATTAATTTTATGAATCGTGGCATTGATCGGGCCGAATTCTACTACTTGCGGACAAATTTCTGCTATAAAACGTCCATCTGAAGTACCTCCAGAAGTAGATAGTTCTGGTCTAATATTCATTACTCTATTAATCGAATCATTTACTGCATCTACGAGATCACCCTTGGGAGTAAGAAAAGGTTTACCGGACAGTGACCAATCTAAATTATATTTCAGTCCATGTTTATCGAGTATTTGATGAACTTTATTTTGAAGTGATTTAACTGTGCTGGCTGTAGAGAAACGAAAATTAAATATAACTTCTACTTCGCCTGGAATAACATTTGTTACACCAGTTCCTCCGGAGATATTAGAAATCTGCCAGGTTGTTGGTGGAAAGTATTCATTGCCACAGTCCCATTCTGTTTTTGCAAGTTCAGCAATACATGGAGCGGCAAGGTGAATAGGATTTTTTGCCAAATGTGGATAAGCAATATGACCCTGAATTCCTTTAATAGTAAGTGTCCCAGATAAAGACCCTCGTCTACCATTTTTAATGGTGTCACCCAATTGATTTAAGCACGTAGGCTCACCCACAATACAATAATCAATTTTTTCTTCTCTTTCTTTAAGTAATTCAACTACTCTAACAGTCCCATCAACTGCAGGACCTTCTTCGTCAGAAGTAATTAAAAGCGCAATTGAGCCAGTGTGATCTGGATGTAAATGCACAAAAGATTCAATTGCTGTAATAAATGCGGCTAAAGATGATTTCATATCGGCCGCACCACGCCCATATAGCTTCCCATCACGAATTGTCGGTGTAAAAGGATCGCTCTCCCATTGATCCAGTGGTCCGGTTGGCACTACGTCTGTATGGCCCGCAAAGCATAAAACTGGTGCAGTAGTCCCACGTCTTGCCCAAATATTTTCCACCTCATTACATTGAATTTTTTCAATGTTAAAACCTATTTCTTTCAAACGCTCGATCAAAATCTCCTGACAACCACTATCATCAGGGGTAAGCGAACGGCAGCTAATAAGTTGCTGTGAGAGGGCTAAAGCATCTTTATGCATTTTTGATATACCTAGAAAATTACCAGTAACAAGTATTTATTTAAATTCCACGTAGCAGCTCATTAATTCCAGTTTTTGCGCGTGTCTTTGCATCAACTTGTTTCACAATAACCGCGCAATAAAGGCTATATTTACCATCTGAAGATGGCAATGACCCTGAAACCACTACTGAACCAGCTGGGATACGACCGTAACTAACATCCCCAGTCTCACGATTATATATTTTAGTACTTTGACCAATATAAACACCCATTGATATTACTGAATTTTCCTCCACGATAACTCCCTCAACTATCTCAGAGCGTGCCCCAATAAAACAATTATCTTCAATAATAGTGGGGTTTGCCTGTACTGGTTCTAACACGCCGCCAATACCAACTCCACCAGATAGATGTACATTCTTTCCAATTTGAGCACAAGAGCCTACTGTAGCCCAGGTATCAACCATTGTTCCTTCATCAACATATGCACCGATATTGACATATGACGGCATCAATACAACATTACTTGCGATAAAAGCGCCCTTTCTAACTGTTGCTGGCGGGACAACACGGAATCCACCATTACGAAAATCTTTTGAACTAAAATCTGCAAATTTTGATGGGACTTTATCAAAATAGTTAGAGAATCCCCCCTTAATGAAAGCATTATCTTCCATACGAAAAGATAGCAATACTGCTTTTTTTATCCATTGATGAGTGACCCACTGATCATTAATTTTCTCTGCGATACGTAACTCACCAGTATTGAGCATATCTAATACTTGGTTAATTGATTCTTTTAATTTTGCCTCAACATTGCGAGGAGTAATTTCAGCGCGAGACTCAAATGCCTCTTCAATTGCAGTTTGTAACAGTTCCATGTTTGTCCTTAATGAATTTATTAAACAATAAAATATTTATAATTTTTGAGCGCAAATTACCTGCCTAACTCTTTACTAATGAACTACAAAAAGTTTTTATTCTTTTTGTTGCCTCAATACACTCAGGTAACGGAGGAACCATAGCCATACGAATAAAATTCTTACCAGGGTTAACACCATGCGCCTCCCGGGAAAGATAGCTACCTGGTAATACGGTGACATTATAATCTTGATATAGCTGCTGGGCAAAATCAGTGTCGCTAATTGTCGTTTTGGCCCATAAATAAAAAGTAGCCTCTGGTATCGGAGCTTCCATCTGTCCATTCAATAATTCTTTAACTGCAACAAATTTTTCCCGATATAAACGACGATTTTCGTTAACATGAAACTCCTCATTCCATGCCGCCTCGCTTGCTGCCTGCACCGCAGGATTCATAGCACATCCATGATAAGTACGATAAAGTAAAAAATTCTTTAATATTTCTGAATTCCCTGCAACAAAACCAGAGCGCAGACCAGGAACATTAGAGCGCTTTGATAGGCTGCCAAATACAACAAGCCTAGTAAAATCTTTTCGATTCAAGCGATGGGCTGCTTCTAAGGCACCGAGGGGCCGATTATTCTCTTCTAAATAAATTTCAGAATAGCATTCGTCTGCAGCGATAATGAATCCAAACTGATCAGAAAGAGCAAAAAGTTTCTCCCAGTCATCCAGCGTCATTACCTTACCTGATGGATTAGCAGGCGAGCAAATGTATATCAATTGCGTACGTGCCCAAATTTTATCGGATATTTGTGTATAGTCAGCTGTGAAATTATTTTCGGGCAAAGCATTCAGAAAATGTGGCGTAGCCCCAGCTAGTAATGCTGCGCCTTCATAAATCTGATAGAACGGGTTAGGACAAATAACCGTTACATTTGAACGGGACAAATCAATAACTGCCTGTGCAAAAGAGAACAGAGCTTCACGGCTTCCATTCACTGGCATAACTTCTGTGTCCGAATTTATGGAAGGCAAATTATAACGACGCTCTAGCCATGAGGAAATACTTGTACGTAATGACTTGTCCCCGAGGGTTGTTGGGTAATTAGCTAATTTATTTAGACCCTCTGTCAATGCTAAACGAATAAAATCTGGCGTTTTATGTTTTGGTTCGCCTATATGAAGTCGAATCGGCGAATGAGTTGAATTAGGTGTAATCCCTGAGTAAAGCTTATTAAGCTTTTGAAAAGGATAAGACTGTAGGTGGTCTAGATTTGGATTCACGTTGACGAATATAGCATCACTATCAGGCCGTAGTAACCCTCAAGATTTCTTTGCTCAATTTAGGTTAAGGGCAGATTATAAGGAGTAGGTGCAATATACACTACAATATCGATAAATAACCGTATCTTATGATACTACGAAAAAACTATTGCATCCCTGTATAAGTTTTTATATTCCCACTTATTTGTACAAAATATATAACAATTAACACTAGCAATTTCTCGTTCAACTATTAATGTCATACATTAATTCATTGAATCTCTAGAAGACATTTCCATCGCATTTACTGGAATTGAAATGCTTATTTTGGTCCATTTTTCTGATTTAGCAGTAATCAACAAGTAACCCCCAAGCTGCTGGCAACGCTCACGCATACCACGAATTCCGAAAGATTTTGATTTTTTAATATCCTGATCTGATATGCCACGACCATTATCGGTTACCTCGAGATATATCCATTCATCTTTCTCAGAAAGACGAACTTGCAGCCTTGAAGCGTTAGCGTGCTTTGATATATTTGTTAGGGTCTCCTGAAAAACCCGAAAAATAGCTACTGACAAATCTGAGTCCAATGGAATTTCATCACTATCACAAGTGACCCGATACCTGATCTTTTCGCGCTCACAGAATTCCTTTGTTTGCCATTTAATAGCAGCCACAATCCCACAGTCCAGTATCTCCGGATGTAAATCCATTGATATTCTACGTGAGCTATCAATAACCTGATCGACTAGAGACTCAATTAATTCAGCTTTTTTTATGTAATTAGCGGATTTATTTGCTACATCCTCATCCCATGAAAGTAATTCATTTTTAATTGTAGTTAGGATATCTCCAATATCACCATCTATTTCTTTCGCAACCCTTGCGTGCTCCTGTTCTTTAATTTTCTGCAGATATGAAGAGAGTTCAGCCAATTGCTCGCGAGAACTAGCTATTTCAGTTTCAGCCAACTTGTTTCTAGTTACATCAATTGCAATTCCATCCCATAAAACAACATCATCAGAAATTCTTTTAGGGGTCGCACTTAAGCTAATCCACTTTAATTCCGTATTTTTATCAAGCTGAATGCGTCCCTCCCAGTGCCAAGGGGAAAGATTATTCGCTGAAGCAGCCATTGATTCACTATAAGATAACTTATCCTGGGGCATCACAACATCTAAAAATAAGCCAGGCTTGTCCACAATAGCTTCTGGATGCAACCCAAGCAGCATTAATGAACCATCACTTACATATGGAAAGCTTATTTTATTTTGCTCCTTGAGCATAAACTGAAATATTACTCCAGGAAAATTTGAAGAAATTGAATGGAGCCGCTCCTCATTTTCCTGTAAATCTAATTGTAATTGTTTTAATTTATCCGCCATGATCAATATTATTAGGTTGCGAACATAATAACTATTGTAACGTGTAGTAGGGGCTCTTAGTATTAAGAGCGCTAATCTTAAGAAGAAATAATTATAAGAGATGTGTTCTAAGAAGGGGAATTAATATGTTATGTAGGATTGTGAGATTTAATCGAAATAAACGGAGGGGATTAAGGCCAAATAAACTCTATTATTTCTGACTGTGTTTTGTGCTAGCTTTTCATAGCTGAATAAAATTAAAACTCATTACTGCAAATTTTAATTTTATTCATTAATATGAAGTTAGGGCACCTGTTTATTAATTAGGATCTTGACACTCTGATCGCCAATCCTGACCACCTCACTAAAGCCCTGTAAATCACCACTTACAGGCACAGCCTTGCCTGATTTTGTAACTCTTGCGCTAATTATGACTTCAGGGAAGCTAGTTAATTTCATATTAGGATTCATGCCCATCCCATCTTTTAATGTGAATTTAGCAGGCAAATCTTTAGCCTGTAAAATAACAATGGCAAGGGGCATTCTCGGGCCACTTTTTGCTCTAGCATAAATATAAAGTTTATCTTCAGGCGAGACTTTAGCTAACAGGGCAGGGCTAATATTAACCACCCCTGAAACTGTTGGGGATGAAACTTTCTTAGTAATTTTCACTGGTGCAGTGTCACCGACTTGCTGGTCAATCAAAATACTAACATTCTGATCACCTATCTTAATTACTTCGCTGAAGCCCTGTAAGTCCCCATTTACAGGTACAGCCTTGCCTGATTTTGTAACTCTTGCGCTAATTATAACTTCAGGGAAACTAGTTAACTTCATATTAGGATTCATGCCCATCCCATCTTTTAGTGTGAATTTAGCAGGCAAATCTTTAGCCTGTAAAATAACAATGGCAAGGGGCATTTTCGGGCCACTTTTTGCTCTAGCATAAATATAAAGTTTATCTTCAGGCGAGACTTTAGCTAACAGGGCAGGGCTAATATTAACCACCCCTGAAACTGTTGGAGATGAAACTTTATTTGATAGATCTTTATTCGACTTAGGAGATTGTTCTTTAGCTATTAAAACGTCACCCCCATTACCTGATGCTAGTAACTTTGCTTGTTTAATACTTCCCGAAACAGATTTCGCTAGCTTAGATTCTGCTGGAATCATGGCAAGTAAATCATCCCAATACACAGTAGCCTGTATAAATTCACCTTTTTCAAATTCTGCAGTGCCAGCCAGCGCTAAAGCTTTAAGATTTTTTGGATCGATACTTAAAGCCTTATTGATTAACTCAACAGGCTTTCCCATTAAGCTACCACCCTGAGTCATTGCATAGACATCTGCGAGATTAACAAGTGCCTCCGGGCTATCAGGTGATTTTGCGAGCAACTTTGCATAAATATCTTTAGCCTCATCAAAACGACCCATAATTGCGTAGGTTTGCCCCAACATTTTCCAACCTTCTAAATTATCTGGCTCATTTTCAAGACGCTTTACAAGATTATCAACCATAGAAGAAATCTCCTGATGGCCGTCACCTTCAGGAGCTAAATTATTTCCAACCAACTCCATTTGTTTTACTGGTGGCTGAGGAAGTAGTGCCTTGGTATTACCTAATAATAAATAAAGGGATACTGCTGATACAGGTATTAACAATGCAAGTACAATTGGGGTTGCAAGGCTTCGTTTGGTATTTAATATTTTCTCTGAAATAGAACTTTTCTCAGGCATATCCAGCATCATTCTCTGCTGCAACTCTTGCTTACTTTGGTTATATTGTTCCTGATTTAAGATGTCATTACGTAAGTCATTATCAAGTTCTGATATTTGATCCTGATATATACTGACATTTGTTGAATTACGTGCAACACCTGTATCACTTTCCTTATTTCTCAATAAGGTAGGAAGGATAAATAGTAAGGATGCAACTATAAAAATTCCAGCAAGAACCCAAAATAACGTCATTTGTTGTCACCATCACTACTTTCTTTTAATAAATTTTCAGCCTGCTTGAGCTGCTCGTTTGTAAGTGGCACTTCTTGTAATGATTTTCTTCTTTTCTTGAGGAAAAAAAATAGCAAAACCCCGCCTACCAGAAGAAAAGCAAATGGTCCAAACCAGAGAATCATTGTGTTAGTTCTTACAGGTGGCCGATATAGTACAAAATCTCCATAACGGGCAACTAAAAAATCAGTAATTTCTTTATCACTTTTATTTGCTAATAATTGCTCACGAATCTCACGACGAATATCCTTTGCAAAATCAGACCGAGAACCAGCCAGTGATTCATTTTGGCATACTAAGCAACGCAGCTCCTCAGACAAAATTATCATACGTTTTTCTATTTCGGGATTCTCAGCTACCGGCAAAGCTTCTTTTGCGAAACTCAAAGGAGATGCAATAAGAATAAAAAATAATAATATAAATTGTTTTTTACAAAATAAATTGCGTAAACAAGTCATCGTCAATATTCCATAATTTATAATAAGATTAAGAAATAATTTTAAATTCATCCCTGCAATTCCTTAACTAGCGGCAAAATTGTTTTCTCTAAAACATCAACGGTTACTGGACCAATTTGTTTGTATTGGATGACCCCTGATTTGTCTATGACATATGTTTCTGGCACACCATATACACCGTACTCTATTCCCACTCTACCTTCAGGGTCCATTATGCTCTTAGTATATGGGTCACCAAGTTGGTCCAGCCATTGTATCGCCAGATTTCTCTTGTCCTTATAGTTAAGCCCGTAGATTGGCACCACATTTGCTTTTGCTAACTGGACTAATAATGGATGCTCATCACGGCAGGAAGCACACCATGAGGCCCATACATTAAGCAACCAAACTTTACCTAAATTATCTTTTGATTTAAAGACATTTTCTGGTTCATGTAGTTGCTGTAAGTTAAATACAGGTGCTGGTTTACCTATCAAAGGAGAAGGAATTTTGCGTGGGTTAAGATTAAGCCCAACAAGTAAAAATGCAGCCAGAATAACAAAGGCAATTAATGGAAGTAGATAACGCATCATGCCTTTCTGGTTTTCGTAACTAATGAATCGATTCCTGCTTCTGTTTCTACTTCTCTATCTTCAATCTTTTTTTCAGATAATTTTCGTACCTTAATACGATAACGTTTATCAGATACTGAAAGAGCGCCCCCAAAAGCCATTAACAAGCATCCAAACCAGATCCAATCAACAAACGGCTTATGATAAACACGTACAATCCACGAATCATCTCCTAGCGGCTCTCCAAGAGCTACATATAAGTCACGAAATATACCGGTATCAATTGCAGCTTCAGTCATAGCCATTCCGGATGCGTTATATGTTCGTTTCTCAGGATGCATAAGATTAATTTTTTCTCCATTATCTAATACCTCTATGTCACCTATGATGCCTTGGTAGTTGGGGCCAGGGACCTCATTGGTACCATTAAAACGGAAAGTATAACCACCTATAGTAACGGTATCACCGACATTCATACGTACATCTTTTTCTGTTTCATAACCATTCACCATTGTCACGCCAATGATAAAGATGGCAATACCAAAATGGGCAAAATTCATTCCGTAGTAGCTACGTGATTGTTTCGCTAATTTTGTGAATAAACCTTGATGACTACTATTTTTTATACGCTGCCATAAACTTACAAATATGCTGGTAATAACCCAGAAAGCTAGTAATAGCCCGAAGCTGACCATTAGATTCCATTCGCCCATAGTAAGGGGCAAGAGTAGGGCAGTTATCATACTTACTCCAAATGCCCAACGTAAACGTATTGCTAGCTCAGGCAAGCTTGATTTTTTCCAACGAGCTAACGGACCCAGCCCCATAAGAAAAATTGCTGGGGCCATTAAGGCTACAAATACGGATTCAAAATATGGAGGCCCTACCGAAATTTTTCCGAGTTCCAATGCATCCATTACTAATGGATACAATGTTCCAAGTAGAACGCTACTTGCCGCTACTACTAACAGTAGATTATTTGCCAACAAAAGAGATTCCCTAGATACCAGATCAAAGCTTCCACCAAGACCAATTTTAGGGGCTCTCCAAGCAAATAAGAGTAATGAACTACCTATAATAACAACTAGAAAACATAGTATAAAAATACCACGGGTAGGATCAGTAGCAAAAGCATGAACTGATGTTAGTACCCCTGAACGAACAAGAAAAGTCCCAAGTAAACTTAAGGAGAAAGCAGAAATAGCAAGAAGGATAGTCCAGCTCTTGAAGCTACCACGTTTCTCTGAAACTGCTAAAGAATGAACGAGTGCAGTACCAACCAACCATGGCATGAATGATGCATTCTCAACCGGATCCCAGAACCACCAACCACCCCAGCCTAACTCATAATATGCCCACCAGCTACCAAGCATAATACCTATAGTAAGGAATACCCATGCTATGGTAGTCCATGGTCGTGACCAACGCGCCCATGTTGCATCCATCTGTCCGCTTATTAAGGCCGCTATAGCGAAAGAGAAAGCGACAGAGAATCCAACGTAACCCATATATAACATGGGTGGATGTACTACCATCCCTGCATCTTGTAAGAGAGGATTAAGATCGCTTCCTTCGAAAGCAGCAGGCAACATTCGGTCAAACGGATTAGATGTAAATAGCATGAATAATAAGAACCCCACACTAATTACTCCCATCACTCCTAGGACCCTTGCTACCATGTCATCTGGCAAATGTCGGCTAAATACACTGACAGCAACTGACCAAGAGGCAAGCATTAACGTCCATAACAGCAATGACCCCTCGTGCGAACCCCAAGTTGCCGCGAACCTATATTGAACCGGCAGCTTGGAATTGGAATTTTGAGCAACATTCAGGACTGAAAAATCATTGTTTACAAATGAATAGGCTAGACAACCAAAAGCAATTGCTACAAATACAAATTGTCCCTGTACTACTGGTCGCGCCAATGCAATCCATGCGGGAATGCGGCGAGCAGCCCCGAGTATAGGAAAAATAGCTTGTGTAACTGCCAACAATAACGCAAGGATTAAAGCAAAATTACCGATTTCTGGAATCATAATAGTAGCTGTGTAAAGAATAAATAGTTAAGATTAAATAGAAAGGAAATGCTCACGTACTAGTCATTAGTATGTTTACTGTGTCATCAATGTTCCCTGTGATTTGCTTGCCTGCTCTAATGCTTCAGCAGCTTCTGGGGGCATATAGTTTTCATCGTGTTTAGCCAATACCTCATCTGCACGAAAAACTCCGTCAGTTGAAAGCTTTCCTTGAGCCACCACCCCTTTACCTTCCTTGAATAAATCAGGAAGAATGCCCGTATATAAAACAGGGATAACCTTTGCTGTATCAGTTACTACAAAACTTACAGTAACTCCGTCACTTTCACGCTTAACGCTTCCTTCTTCTACTAGTCCTCCAATTCTAAAACTTTTGCCCTGAGGAGCTTCGTTAGCAGCTACCTGGGTTGGACTGAAGAAGAAAACCAAATTGCTCTGGAATGCATCAAGCACCAAGGTTGCAGAAAACCCAAGCGCTGCAACGCTTGCAATAATAATTGCTAGCTTTTTATGTCGTGGTTTCATTGTTTTGCTCATTTTTAGTTGCTTCATGAGTCAGACTAAGTTGCTTCAACAAAGTTCGCCTGCGATTTAATACCAATACAACCTCACCAACCAAACAGATAAGAAATACTAAAAAAGAGCCCCATACATAAAACCCGTATCCACCCATAGAGAGAAAATCTGACAAACTAGCCCAGGCCATTATGTAGTCCCCTTATGAAGTTCACTAACCCACACAGTATGACGCTCTCGCTCTAAGATAATGGTTCGTGTGCGAATTAATACCATTGCAATTGAGTACATCCAACATGCGATGCTCATAATAAGCATTCCAGTAAGCATTATCGAAGCCATTTTTGGTGATTCTGTAAGGCTAACAGTAGCCCCCTGATGCAGAGTATTCCACCATTTAACTGAGAAATAAATAATCGGAATATTAACTACACCCACCAACGCTAATACAGCTCCAGCTTTATCAGCCCGACGAGGGTCATCTATAGCTGCCTGAAGTGCCATAAACCCAATATAAAGAAAAAATAAAATTAATTCAGATGTCAGTCGAGCATCCCAAACCCACCAAGCTCCCCACATAGGCTTACCCCAAAGGGCTCCTGTCCATAGAGCTAGAAATGTAAACATTGCTCCTGTAGGAGCTATAGCTGTAGCTATCATAGATGATAGCCGCGTGTTAAAGGCAAGACCAATTGCAGCCCAACCTGCCATAATCAAGTATAGAAACATAGACATCCACGCAGCGGGCACATGAATAAATATAATTCGATAAGCCTCACTCTGCTGAAAATCTGTAGGAGCAACAAAGAAGCTTATATAAAGCCCTACTAAAAATAATATAAGTGCCACGATAGAGAATATCGGGATAAGTTTCCCAGCAAGAGAATAAAAGCTAGCCGGAGAAGAATATTTAAACCAGTTAATTGCCATTTTTTATAAAAATTTAATAAGTTATATAGTTTTACTGAGGTTTGCTATTAATTAACCCCCTATTTTAACTCATAAATTAGAATTTATAATTGCTTTCTTTACTTTATTCAGTCGAAATACGCAGTGCTGCCGCCGTGGCCCACGGTGCCAACACAACTGATAGCAATAAAAAAGCTCCAAGTAATGACAAATGCGCACTAGCACCCAAGCCCGCAGAGACTGCCTCTACAGCACCCGCACCAAAAATTAGCACCGGAATATATAAGGGAAGAACTAGCAGAGATACCAGCACTCCGCCGCCCCTAAGCCCTAAAGTAAGCGCTGCACCGATCGCTCCAATAAGGCTTAATACGGGCGTACCCAATAATAACGATACAGCAAGTACAAGTAATGCATCTGTTTGAAGATCAAACTGGAACCCAAGTATCGGGGATATTAGAACCAGTGGCACGCCAGTTACCATCCAATGTGCCAATGCCTTACCAAGCACTAGCAGTATTAATGGCTGGGGAGAAAGCATCATCTGTTCTAATGTTCCATCCAGATAGTCGCTGGAAAACATCCTTTCTAACGAGAGCATTGAGGCTAACAAGGCAGCCACCCACACCACACCTGGCGCCATAGAACGAAGCATGTTTATCTCAGGTCCTACACCTAGAGGAAATAGACTTACTACGATAATAAAGAAGAATAAAGTAGTTAATACGTCTGATCTTTGACGCATTGCCAAGAGAAGATCACGCTGGATTACCCATAGAAACATATTAATTAAGCTGCAATCGCTTCGTTTCTATAGCGGCAATATTTATATCCTGATGAGTAGTCATTACAACCATACCTCCTTTTTCCAAGTGCTGCTCTAATATACCCTTTACCAGCAGTACCGCAGATGTATCGAGTGCAACTAATGGCTCATCGAGTATCCATAATACTGTGTCACTTACTAATAAACGGGCTAGCGTTACTCTCCGACGCTGCCCTTGAGATAAAACTTTAACAGGTAATATTTCACGCCCGACGAGACCCATTTTCTGTAAGGAAGCATAGGCCGTGCTTTCATCAATTCCATTCCCTGCCAAAGCACTCGAGATCCGTAGATTCTCGATTGCGTTAAGATTGTCTTTTACTCCGTTTAGATGCCCTAGATAAGTAATAGAATTGTAATAATCCTCATCTAAAGATCGAATATTATCTCCAAGCCAGCAAATTTCTCCATGGGCAGGCCTAGCAAGACCACATAGCATCCTTAGCAGGCTAGTTTTGCCACTGCCGTTAGGGCCGTTAACCTGCAACAGCTCACCAGCTTCAAGTGAGAAATTAACATCTTTGAATAAGCTTCTTTCACCACGCACGCATTCTAAATTAGAGATTTTTAACATCAGATACTTTCTGAAAAAGTAAAATTATAGCTTATCAACAAGCTCTATGGCTCTGTTCTATGTAAGAATTAAAATTAATAATATTTAGGTGACAACGTTAAATATTAAAATTTACCTAAAAAAAGATCTGAAAATCCTATAAACAGATAATCTTCAAGCTTAATCAATAAAATTAGTATTAGGTGCAGGTACTAGAATAAACAAAGTTCGATATATAAAATACGCGGGAGTTAAGTTTTTGCATCTATTACTGTAAAGTAATTTATTAATATATATGTAAACTATTTATGCGGCATACTAAATCAAAAGATAACTCAAAAGATGGCGGCCCTAATGCTCATCAGATATCTACCTATAAGAATTACATTACTCCAGGCGGCCATGCACGGCTAACGGATGAATTTTTATGGCTAATGAATAAAGAGCGACCAGAAGTAACTGCAATCGTTTCCTGGGCTGCTGGAAACGGTGATCGATCAGAGAATGGTGATTATATTTATGGAAAGAAGCGGTTACGTGAGATTGATAGACGTATTCATTATCTTACTAAGCGACTAGATATAGCAGAGATTATTGATCCTACTATCCCAAGGGAAGATGAAACACAAATTTTTTTTGGGGCCACGGTGACTTTTTCTGACTTGAATGGCCAGACAGAAACTATTTCGATAGTTGGTGTTGATGAGATAAATACAACTAAAGGTAGTATTAGCTGGATATCACCAATGGCCAAAGCTTTAATTAAGTCCAGACAAGGCGACACAGTAAGCCTCCTTACGCCTGCTGGGATTAAAGAAATTGAGATTCTTACCGTTCAATACAGAGAAATCTCATCAGAATTATTTGAGCCGCCAATTAAGCGATAATAAGCATATGGCTAATAAAAGCACGAGTTTATTAATTTCTATCTCTTAATGTAAATCGGAATAACTAATGAAATACATTACTTCATGTAGAAATCCTATTCTTAAGAAATTGATTGGGCTAGATGAATCATCAAAAAAACGGAGAGTTAGCGGCTTAACGATTCTTGATGGAGTGCATCTGGTGAAATCCTATTATGAGAAAATAGGCTCACCAAAATGCTTGTTTATAAATGAATCAGGCCACAA
>Ga0315322_10002571_pt1 | contig 14043 bp, 11 predicted proteins | sample M110021515metaG_FD_203461 | JGI IMG/M metagenome (GOLD analysis project Ga0315322, IMG submission 203461) | Ammonia-oxidizing marine archaeal communities from Monterey Bay, California, United States - M1 100m 21515 | ecosystem: Environmental > Aquatic > Marine > Intertidal zone | place: USA... | reverse complement strand
TTGCCAGCGGCGACCTTTGAAGCCCCGCTTCGCCGACTTCGAGCAGAGCGACCGTCGAACCGGGCACGTCCGCTTCAGCCCTCGCCGAAGCCGCGCGGCACGTCTCGCGAAGGGTCCCCCCTCCGAGTTCAAGCGCGATCAGGGAGGCACAGGCAACACCATCGCGCTCTTCAACTAGCAAGAGCCTTGGCACACTGTCTTCCGCAGTCGGGCCCTCCAGTAAAAGTCCATCGCACAGCGTCGCCAGGCACTGCCCACCTTCGCCGCCGAGAGTTGCTTCGGCCAAAATTCCAGTCAGCGGGGAAACGCCTGCTAGGCTGACCCTTCCCGAGGAGGGCAACCCCCGAGCCGTGGCATTCCCAACCGCAAGCGCCAGTCGCGAGTGCGGATCCCCACTCCCAAAAAGCAAAGCTAGGGCCAGCCCACTTCCACCCAGCGCACCAAGGCCGTCCAGATGAGGGACAGGATGCGCGAACGCGCAGGTCTCTGCATGCACTTGTCGCCCGTCGACAAGAATCTTGACGACACGCGGCGCTTCAATTGATGGTGCTTGGGCGTTACTCACAGTGCACAAGAATACCAATTGCAGACACTTCAAGAGCATCAAGCCGAAAAGTCACCAAGCACCCGAGGGCCTAATGCGAGAGAGGAATCAAGAGCGAGGCGCGGCCAACGAAGGCGATCTGCTCTAAATGGCCGGATACGCTATCCCCGACTTCCAATCGCGCGACGACGTGTAAATGCGAGGTCTGCCCGTGATGCGTGAGTTTACCTCCAAAACCGACTGCGTAAATACCAACGATCGAAGCCCTGACATCCGAGCCCTCCCATCGGATTGGCGGCGGTCCATCAGGATTCGCAATGGGACACGAGTGATCCAAAACGTGTAGAGCTATATTGCTGAACTCCCCCTCGATGCGGATTGGCACAGGCGTTCTTGCGGGATCAAAACCAGCCGTATCGAGGGCTTCGCCCATCGCCTTTTCAAGCTCCCTCAAACTGGCAATGGCGCCTAACGGAACCTCACGCCATTCGGGGACCCATGCCGAGACCAAAAGGGCAGCCTGATCTGACTCTTCAACCGCACGCCTCTCCAGCCTTCCATCGACAACTGTCTCGAGAAAGACATCGCCATCTAAGATCGTAATCTCCCCTTCCAACCCGGCGAGCGCACCAAGCCCCCACGTGCCAGCGGTCGTCATTTCGGTCAGTGAGACTCGGCCTTCCGTGTGACCCTCCCGTAAAACTTGGCGCATCTCTCCGAAGGTCTCTAACTGGAAAGGTGTCCCAGAGGAGGCGCAACTGGAGGCGGAGAGTGAAAAGAGGAACAGCAGTCTATACATCGGGAGTCCAAGCAATGGGCAAAATGAAAAGTGACCTGAAGACTATAAGCCTCGCAAGACGAAAACTTCGGCGCGGAAACGGAACTCTATCCCATTGAGGGACTAGACTACCCACCACTTACGCGCGCGAACTGACTTGAAAACACCTTATATCTCTCTTGGCCAGCTCTTCGGGATTCCGTTGCGGCTGCACACCACTGTCCTTTGGCTCGCTCTGTTTGTGAGCATAGTCGGAGGCACACCCATGCTCATCGCACTGGTGGTTTTGCTCTGTATTGTCATGTTGCACGAGCTTGGGCACGCCGTCGTCGCTCAGCGTTATAATGTCAAAGTAATCAATATCACGCTCTTCCCCTTCGGGGGGTTGGCGCAAATGAGCGTCGTGCCCGAACAGCCCGAACAAGAGCTTGCCATCGCCTTAGCCGGACCAGGGGCCAACTTCCTCCTGGCGCTTCCCGGAGCCGCGCTACTCTTAGTGATGGGTTTCCCCTTGACCTCTATTCCCGCGGCGAACGAGACGTCCCTACTGTGGAGTTCGGTCTGGCTGTGGGTTGCCTTCAACACCGTGATCGGCGCCTTCAACCTATTGCCCGCCTTCCCTCTTGATGGCGGTCGGGTTTTACGTGCTGCGCTCGTAAAAAAACTCGGCTACTTGAAGGCTACCGAAACGGCTGTACGGGTCGGTCGCTATCTGGCGTTCCTCATGATCGGCGCGGCGATCTTCCATCCCGATGCTGGGCTCGGCTTTGCCTTCATCGCAATCTTTATTTGGGTCATGGGGGGCCGCGAGCTTTTTGTGGTTCGCCTGCGCCACATGTCCGATACCGCGAATCCCTTTGGCCGCATGTTCAAATTCGGCGGACAAGGCGACGGTATTGGAAATCTATTTAGGCAAGCAGCGGATACCGGATTCCAAAGCGGCGACGATGCTACCGAGGCGGACTTTCAGGAACCAGAGCGCGGGCCAAGACGCCCAGCGATCCAAATCGAAAAAGCACCTGGTCGAGGAGAACTCGGCTTCTCAGAAGAGGACGTTCGGCGGCTCGAAGGCCACCACGGGCGCATGAAGCGGCCCGACGAAACGGAGTGAGTTTGCGGGCCTATCCGGGACACCTGCGCGCCTTACCGCTACAATCTTTGCATGGCAACACCCCCATCCGAGCCTCTGCACCAAGCGGTCGAACCAGTTCTCCCCACAAGCGAACTTGAGAGGCTGATTGGGACCGAGCAACGCCTTGGCGCCGTTGGCCGAGCGATCGTTTCTATCGCGCGCAAAACCCATTCGAAGCACGTGGCCACGCTACATGTCACATGCTCGGACGAGCGAGAAAAGGAGTGCGCCGACGATTTTGTCAACACAGTCGTTCGTGAACTTGGCGATGGTCCTTATACACGCCGCGCTCCGATGCGGACCGCCAACTTGGGCGCACGCTACGAATGGGGTTGCGCGCCACTCGCCTCGAATCACTTTGATGCAGAGGGCACGGCAAACTCGCTGCTGATCATCAAGATCAGCTCGCATGTTGGATTTGTCCAAAACGAGGGCGTGCGCGAGTACGGATTGCTCGACCGCGAGCATCTCACCACACACTCTTGTGGCGCGCTCTGCTGCTTGCTCGATGGCGCGACGAAACCGTTCACCCACGAGCTCGAGTTGCTCTTCGGCAGCGAGGGCTTGGACCGTCTAGGTTTACTTCGAGATGTAAACGTAATCCCCGCGGCTGAGCGAGCCGTGGCTGCCGGCGTCATCAACGCACGCCTGCAAGCGCGCAAGGCTATGCTCGACGTGGGCGAACACTCTTGGCGCAACCCCGGTAAATCCCCCGAGCGCATCCTCGTCGTCAGCTGTGTCACGATTAATCGACCCGGTGTTGACCATGAACTCCTAACGGGTTTCTACGGCGGTGTACTCGATAGCTCCTCACCTGGCGGCGTAAAGTTCACGTGGACAGGCTTGTCCGACGACCCGCAAGAGCTCGCGGTGACGCACGTCGCGGGTGCGCTCAATATCACTAGCGATGCACCACCTACTAGACTCGCGCGCGGCCCTCGCGAGCACCGCCAACTCGCTCTGCACAAAGTGCTAAAAGAGACCTCGGCGCCGGTGGAAGTTCACTCTGCTGTCGACACGGCGATCGCTGAAATCCAGGCGAGCATCAAGAGCGGGTCCAACCCCTCCGCAAAGCTCGCTCTAACGGGGCTGGCCGCTTTAATTGGCGAGCTAATGCCAATCGCCGGCCTTGCCTTGCTCTTCAGTAGCGGTGCCGTCGAACTACACCACGCCTGGCGCGTTCACCGCGTAGCGCATGGGCAGGCAAGCCATACCGAAGCGCTAGCACTTTTCGAGGAGATCAGCGACAACTTCGACCAACTCAGCGAAAGCGAGGCGAAGCTGGCCATTGAGCGGCTTGCTCTTGGGCTGAAGTAGATGGCGCAAAAAGAAGTTACGAGTGAGGACGCGCTGCGCGTTCTGCAGTCGCGCTTTGGCCTTTCGAGCTTTCGTCCCCACCAAGCCGCTGCGATCGATGCCGTGTTGAGCGGGCGCGATGTCCTGGCCACCATGCCGACTGGCGCGGGCAAGTCGCTGCTCTACCAACTTCCGGCCTTTTGCCTAGATGGCCTTGTTCTAGTCATCAGCCCTCTGATTGCGCTGATGAAGGACCAGGTCGACGCGCTCCAAAAGCGTGGGATTCGCGCGGCCTATGTCAACTCTTCAGTCAGCTCGAAGGAGCGCGCAGATCGATTGGAGGCCGCTGCCAGCGGTAAGCTCGACTTGTTGTTCATCACTCCAGAACGCTTTCGCTCGCCATCATTTCAGGCCATCGAAGCGCGCCTTCCTATCGTCCGCCTTGCCGTTGACGAAGCGCACTGCATCAGTCAGTGGGGACACGACTTTCGGCCGGACTACTCGCGACTTGGGCTCTACCGCGAGCGCATCGGAAACCCACCGATCATTGCGCTGACAGCGACGGCAACCGAGCGCGTTGCAGCCGATATTGCAAGCGCGCTGAACCTGGTAGATCCGCTTGTGATTCGAACCGGAATCGAGCGCGAGAACCTATTCCTTGGGTTCGAGCGTATCTTCCTTGCGGACGATAAAATCCCCCACCTCGCAAAACGGATTCAAAGGCTCCAAGGTCCAGGAATCGTGTATTCCACCCTCATCCGTGATTTAGAGAAGCTGCACGACGAGCTCGCACGCATGGGGATTCCTAGCCTTGTGTACCACGGCAAGCTCTCGCCCGAGGAGCGCCGCTCCATGCAAGAGCGCTTCATGGCGTCGTCCGATGAAAATCCAGCGATCGTCCTGGCGACAAATGCTTTTGGCATGGGCGTCGACAAGGCGGACATTCGCTTTGTCTTGCACGCTCAAGTGCCGCGCACGATCGAGGCGTGGACGCAAGAAGTTGGACGCGCAGGTCGGGATGGCAAACCCTCGTTCTGCGAGACGCTGTTCTTCCCCGAGGACCTTGCCTTGCAACAGGAGTTCGTACGCTGGGCAAACCCCGACCGGCAGTTTGTGCTTAGCGTTTGGAGCGTCATCGAAAGCTGGGGCGAGCGCATCGCTACCAAGGACATGGCAGACCTGACTTCGGAGTTGCTGCTCAAGAACCGGCGCGACAACCGGGTGGCGATCTCGCTACGCTGGTTGGAAGTTGTCGGGGCCATCGGGGGCAGCTTCGAGCGCCACGATTTACATGTCAACCCCGCATTCATGCCTAGCGAGCTACCATCATTCGTCGGCTCAGAAGAGAAGCTCGACGGCGACCTTCGGGGACTGCTCAAGCTAGCAACACTCGCCAACTCCGAGGGCACCTGCCTTCGCGCAGGACTCGCCGATCATTTTGATCTCGATATCCCTATGGCACCATGTGGGACGTGCAGCGTATGCGAGGACTCTGACGGCTGGGCTAGTCAACACATGCCAAAGCCGGCACAAGGCTCGTTTGCACCAGAATCCCTCGCTGCAATAGCCCGCGTGTCCGATGGGGATTCCCCCTCCCCCCCTGCATTCCAAAGAGGCGACTGGGTACGCGTCGGCAGACACGGCCTCGCACGCGTCCTTAGAGTGGAGGGAAGTGGCCGCCGAACACGCGTCACGATCGAGGATGCCACGTCCCTCAAACGAAGGACACTCGACCCCGGGCGTGAGAAGCTCCGAGTTATCGAAAACTAAGAAGCGTGCCCACACGACGATTCCGGGCTAAGATTACGGCATGCCTGCGGAAGCTATATTTGTTGCCGTCACCGCTGTTGTCTCGCTCGCACTCCTGGTCAGCGGGCGCTTCAGCTTGGACCTTGTTGGTATTGGACTTGTCATTGTCCTAGTCGCCTCTGGCTGCCTGACAATGGACGACGCTCTTCGGGGGTTTAGTAACCACGCCGTCATCACTCTCGCCGGGCTCTACGTCATCGGGGAGGGGCTCGCCTTTACTGGCGCCCTTAGCTTCATCGCACAATACCTTCTACGTATCAGCGATGGTAGCGAGCTCAAACTAACATTAGGTCTCTGCGGACTAAGCGCGGTCATGAGTGGCATCGCTAGTAACACCGCAGTCGTCCTTGTGTTTATCCCCCTGTCGATCGAGATCGCAAGGCGATTGGGTATTAGCGTATCGAAACTGCTCCTTCCGATGGCGTTCTCGGCCATCCTTGGCGGTACGCTCACTTTGGTTGGATCGACAACCAACCTCCTGACTAGTGGAACTGCCGAAGCTGAAGGCGCAGCCCCGCTTGGCCTGTTCTCTATGACGCCAATCGCATTGGCACTTTGCATTCTTGGCATTCCGCTCACCATCGCGCTCACAAAGTGGCTGTTGCCGACCCGGCGCTCATTGACCTCAAGCCTTGCCGCAACACCAATGCGCGAGTTCGTCACCGAACTCCACGTCGGCTCTGAGTCCCCTCTACTCGGCAGCAGCATCCAGGACAGCTTTGAAGCCGATGGCACAAAGCCCCTGATGCTCGTACGCGATGAGGTCATCATGTGGCCGCCCTTTGGCGATGCCATTGTAGAGGAGAACGACACCGTGCTCTTGCGCGGAAAAATCAACCGACTGCTCGAGCTACAGCGCAGCCTAGGCCTTGAGCTCCTTGGCGACACCCGCTTCGATCCCCGATCGATGCGTCTCTTTGAGCTTGTTCTAGCGCCTTCAAGCTCGCTAATCGGAATCCGTCTGGGCAAGCTACACCTCTGGCGTGACTTTGGCGTACTGACCGTGGCAGTGCTGCGCGGCGGTCACCACTACAAGGACTTGGCCTCAAATATGCACCTCCGCGCGGGTGACGTTCTACTCGTGTGCGGCCCAGAGTCTTCCGAGCCTCGCATCGAGCGCTCGCAGGACTTCTACCGCATTGCTGGAACGTCCGAGGAAGAGGTCCAGCTCGAAAAAAACGGCAAGCGCGCACTCTGGATCACCGGTGCTGTGGTCGCGATGTTTGTACTTGGAGCGGTCCCGGGTTTAGGGCATGTGCTCCCCATTCCCCTCGTGGTTCTCGCCGGCGCAATTGCAATGGTCGCCACACGCTGCATCAACACACGCCGCGCCTATCGCTGCATCGGCTGGCCGATTCTTCTGTTCGTCGTGGGTGCGCTGGCACTTGGAACAGCCATGCAAAAAACGGGCCTCTCGGACCAGCTTGCCATGGGTATCGTGGGCCTCATGTCGGGTTTTGGCACTGCCGGTGTCCTGTCCGGATTGCTACTCGCTGGCACGATCCTCAACCAGTTTGTCTCGCCCTACGCCGTCTCCGTTTTGCTAACCCCCATCGCACTCTCGATGGCACAGTCCCAAGGTGTAAGCGACCCGATGCCTTTCCTATTGGCCGTTGCCTTCGCGGGCTCCAACGCCTTCGCGACGCCGCTAGGACACCAAGTCAACTTGCTCGTCCTAGGACCCGGTGGCTATCGCTACTCCGACTACCTGCGCGTTGGCATCCCCCTCGGAATCTTCTACTGGCTCGTGGCTAGCATCGGACTGTCGTTTTACGTTTAGGGCGGACGCGATACAGCCGGGCGCCCCTGCCTAAACACTCGGTAACGCAGTGGCCGAGTTCGCACTCGGCCTGACGGGTGGAGTGCTCTATCTCTCGCGCGCTCTTACAAGTTACCGAGGTGAATCGCGTCCGTCGGGCAGTTACGCGCGCAAGCGTGGTCGCGCGTACACTCGTAATTCAGGCGCTTGCGCACCGTGGCCTTCTCGCCAATAGCAGAGAAAGCATCCGTTTCGCAGACCATCTCGCAAAGCCCGCAGCCAACGCAGCTCTCGGCATCGATGCGAATCGAAACGTAGTCGCGCACCTGCACCGGACAGCTCAAGCCCTCCACCACGTCGGTCGTGACAAGGTGACGAGTGGCTGCATGCGAAGTGAGGACGCGGCGCGCCTCGTCCTCACCCAATTTGATAACAGCTGGTACGTCGTCGAAATCGAAGCGCTGCAGGTGCCCAACCTTGGGCTGAATCAGGGCAGTCTTGTAGTCGGCGTGCATGTGAAGCATCTGCTCGACGACGACCTCTTCGGCAATCTCGAAGGCACGTAGCATCGTGCTAGTGGCGCGGTTCTTGTAGTTCGGATGTTTGAATGTCGCCTTTACGGTCAAGTCCACCGCAATGATCAGGTCGGGGGAGAGTGTCTTTGCAAAGCGCAGCGGCAACGCGTCGACGATGCCACCGTCCATGTAGTGCTTTTCCTCGCGCTCGAAAGGCTCGAAGATACCGGGCAGCGCGCACGATGCGTACACCGCGTCTACCAAGGAAATATCGTCCGCGCCGCGGGTGCCCCAGAACACCGAGCCACCTGTCTCCAAGCAGATCGAGTTGCAGTAGAAAGGAATGTTCGTACGAGCGATGCTGCCCGCCTCGGTGCTGCCCTCCGGCATGATCTCTTCCAGGTTGTCCCGAAAATTATCGCCGCTGTACACCGACGGAGTGCGCGCCCCCTTTAGCAGGAACTTCAGGAAGTTCAGCTTGAAGTAGTCGCCCTTTTGGACGGCGGTAACCATATCCTCGATCTCATCGTCATCGGCGCCCGTTGCCGCGAGCCCTCCAACCAAAGATCCGATGCTCGTCGCGACGATCGCGTCGTACTTGATTCCAAGCTCGCGCAAGGCGCGCAGGACCCCAACATGGGCCATTCCGCGCATCCCTCCACCACCGAGCACCAACACCGTACGAGGACGACCGCGTCGACCAGATTCGAAGTTACGCTCTTTCGCGACATCTTCCAGTCGCGCCCCTTTCTCTTGTTCTTCCATTAGATTCCTCATCTGCGCGCCGGACCCGCTCAACAATCGAGAGGGCCAAGTCGCACAACGCCCTATTCAACGCTTTCGGGAGGGCGAAGTCCACGGCAGCCAAAAGTACGCGGACGGCAGTGCCACCTCTTTAGCTTTCGGCTGAATTCGGCGATTCTATTAGAAGGAAAGCTGCTCTTATCGTGGACTCTGGCAGCGTTCCGCGTTTCACTGCTAAGAGAGGAACTGGCAGCCGTTTGGGGTGCTCCTTCCTTATACCGACCACAAGCTCGGATTCGGGACTTGAGGATGGCGACATTTTCAAGGATCCGGACGAGCTGGCCCAACGCCAAAGACGCCATGTCGACTCAACCAGAAATCGTACTCGCCGCTGGTTTGCGGCTTCCTCAAGCCCGCGCTGGAGGTGCCTATAAACGCGAGGATGCCGCCCACATGGGCGCCGTATTGACCCGTGAGCTACTCGCTCGCACGGGCCTCTCCCCCGATGTGTTTGACGAGGTCCTAGCGGGTTGCGTTGGCCAGCCGCACGACCAGGCCAACCTCGCTCGGGTGATCTCACTTCGCGCGGGTCTGCCCCACTCCACACCCGCATACACCGTTGCGCGGAACTGCGCGAGTGGGATGGAGGCGGTCACCTCGGCCGCCACGCAGATCATGGCGGGTCGCGGGACGACGTTCTTGTGTCTCGGGGTAGAGACAATGAGCGCCTACCCACTTTTGCTAAACAAAAAGGCAACTGACTTCTTCGGGCGGCTCGCTTTTGCGCGCTCCGCCGGCGCCAGACTTAGCGCCATCGCCTCGTGGCGTCCCTCCATGCTCGCGCCCCGCATCGCGCTGCTCGAGGGCCTGACCGATCCGACGAACGACATGATCATGGGCAGTACTGCCGAGCTCTTGGCACGTGACTTCGGCCTGTCGCGGGAAGACGCCGACACCTATGCCACAGAAAGTCACACGCGCGCAGCCGCCGCGCGTGACGCCGGACGCTTCGACCAAGAGATCATGCCCTACTTCCCGCTAGGGGCTTCGAAGAAGCAAAAGGCGCTAGTCGCCGACGACTCGATTCGAGACGGGCAAAGCGTCCAGGCTCTCGCCAAGCTTCGCCCCTACTTCGAGAAACCCGACGGCGTCGTGACCGTGGGCAATGCCTGCGGTATCACCGATGGCGCGGCCGCTTTGGTGGTAACGACCAAAGAGCGCGCTGCAGAACTCGGTCTCAAGCCTCTCGCCAAGATCAAATCCTTCGCCTGGGCCGGCTGTGACCCCTCGCGCATGGGGCTCGGTCCAGTATTTTCCACCGCACGCTGCCTGGAAAATACGGGCGTCACCCTGAACGACATCGGGGCGATCGAGCTAAACGAAGCCTTCGCCGTCCAAGTACTAGCCTGCCGCAAAGCCTTTGGATCAAAGGCATTCGCTCAAAAGCACCTCGGTATGTCCCAGGCCATGGGTGAGGTTCCCCTGGCTAAACTCAACCCCAATGGCGGCGCAATCGCTATCGGCCACCCTGTCGGGGCGACCGGCGCCCGCATTCTCTTGACCGCTGCGCTCGAACTCGAAGCGAGTGACCACGAACTCAGTCTTGCCACACTTTGCATCGGCGGCGGCCAAGGTGGCGCCGTCCTGCTCGAGAGGTGCTCCTCATGAACACGGAACTGCAGAACCCACTGGAAGGCGTCCCCGGCCCCGCGAACGCACCCGGCCCCGGCGAATCGATTCGAATCGAACGCCCCGAGCCTGGCCTAATGCGACTAGTGCTCGATCCGCCCCACCGCAAGCTCGCCGTCTTTGACGTGCCGATGTTGCTCGATCTCGATGCGGCGCTCACCGAAGTCGAGAACGAGGGCTCGCTGCGCGGCCTCGTCATTATGGGCGCCGACCCCCTGACTTTTGCCGGAGGCGCAGACCTAGAAGCGATTGGCAAGCTCGAAACCGAGGAAGCCGTAGGGCGCTACATCTCCTTCGGCCAGGGCCTCTTTCAGCGCATCCACAAGCTGTCGAAAGGCGGCGGTGGCAATCTCATGGTCGTCGCGGCCATCGGCGGCCCGATCCCCGGAGGCGCCTGTGAGATCGCGCTCGCCTGTGATCGCATCGTGCTCACGCGCGACGACAAAACGAGAATCGGCTTGCCCGAAGTACAACTTGGCATCGTGCCCGGCTGGGGCGGCTGCGCGCGCTTGCCGAGACGCATTGGCGTACCCGCTGCGCTCGGTGTCATCGTCGCCGGTAAGCTGGTGCGTTATCGCGCCGCCCTCAAAATGGGCATGGTCGATCGCGTCACACCTGCCGAATACCTCGAGCGCGTCGCTGCCGACATCGCAATGGGGCGCGAGAAGTGCAAGCGCAAACAGCGCGGTAAATGGTCGTGGTTAATTGACAAGAACCCTCTCGCTCTTGGCGTCATCGAGCGCCAAGCCGCAAAGGGGATCCTCAAGGCAACCGGCGGCCACTACCCTGCCGCGAGCGTCGCGCTCGACCTTGTCTTGCGCTCGCCTAGGCAACACCTTGCCGACGCACTTACGGAAGAGCGCCGCGTCAACTCGACGCTTGCCACAAACCCAATCACAAGAGCGCTCATCGGCATCTTTGAAATGACCGAGTTCGCCAAGGGACTCGCGAAAGACGAAGACGGCAACAAGGCCGAGTCTTTTGGGCGTGGCGCCGTCGTCGGCGCTGGGATTATGGGAGGTGCTATCGCAAGTGTGATGGCGGAAAAGGGCGTCGACACCCGGTTGCGCGACCTTTCACGGGATGCACTGGACGACGCCGTGCGCGAGCACCAAGCTGCGATCAACAAGAAGCGCAAGCGCCGGCAACTGAAGGGTCACAAAGCCAACGCCGCCATCGATCGCTTTGAGGTCACAACTGGCTCCGAAGGCTTTGCGAAGTGCGAGATTGCCATCGAAGCTGTCGCCGAAGTCATGGCCGTCAAGCACGCTGTACTCGGCGAACTCTCCAAGCTGATGGGCCCCGACGCCATCCTCGCCACCAACACATCGTCACTATCAGTCGACGAGATGGCTCGCGAACTGCCAAACCCTGGCCGCGTTGTTGGCATGCACTTCTTCAACCCCGTCAGGCGCATGCCCCTAGTCGAGATTGTGCGCGGAAGCGCTACAACCGATGAGACCGTCCGCCGCATTGCACGGCTCGCGATCGACCTGGGCAAGACCCCTGTCGTCGTGCGCGACGTCCCCGGCTTCCTGGTCAACCGACTACTTGCTCCCTATTTGGACGAAGCCGTTTGCTTACTTCAGGAGGGCGCCTCCCCCGGGCGCGTCGATCGCGCCATGAAGCAGTTTGGCATGCCTATGGGCCCGTTCGAGCTTCTCGACGAAGTTGGTCTGGACATCGCTGGCCACGCGGGTCTATCGATGGAGCGCGGCTACGGCGAGCGCATGATCGCCAACAAGTTCCTGAAGCCATTGCTCGACTCTGGCGATCTCGGCAAGAAAACAGGCGCCGGCATCTTCCGTTACGAAAAGGGTAAGAAAGGCCGCCCGAAGTCCGTGGGCTTGAACCCACGTCTCCCCTCGCCCGATTCCACTCGCTCCGTCGCTTTACCCCAAGGCGACATCGTCGACCGGCTGATCTTGGCGATGGTCAACGAGGGGGCGCGCGCGCTCGAAGAGCGAGTTGCCGCATCACCAAGCGAGCTGGATCTGGCAACGATCTTTGGCATGGGCTTCGCGCCTTTCCGAGGTGGCCTGCTTGCCTATGCGGATACGCGTGGAGCCGCTTCAATTATCGAACGCCTTGGATACATCAAGGCTCTCCCAAACATTACCGAACGCAAAGGCGGGGTCGCGCGCTTCACACCTGCACCCCTACTCGTACAGCTCTCCGAAACTGGTGGTACTTTTCACGTCTAGGCGATTCTAACTATGCGGGCCGAGAGCGTTGGGGCGACGGTGAGTCTGGATGGCTTCACAGTCGATGTCGGTGCCGAGCTGATATACGGCAGTAGGCTCGATTGCATCGATTGCATCGATTGCATCAACGCCGGCCTCGTCCTGCGCGACCACAACGATTCAAGAGAGTTTATATTTGCGTGACTCTACCGTATTCGTTATTTATTTGGTGTGATGTCCGCCCCGGTAAGTAACGGGAAAGACTCCATATCAAGACTCCCGTACAGACCCCACGAACTAGGTAGCTCTATGAACTGCAGACATTGCAACGCCAAGGATTCGGTCACTATAAGTGGCCTGAACCAAACAGGCATCATCGTCTTCGTCGTCCTTCTATTTGCCTGCTTCCCGCTGTGTTGGATTCCCTTTATCAGTGATGGTATGAAGAAGAAGACCTGCACAGAATGCGGACGCGAGATCCTCTAAGAGCGCTACTTCTGGGCATTGCGATTCCATCCTTCGTTTTCTACGTTGGGTGGAATCTCTACTTCTTGGGAAGCGGCCGGATCCCCCCATCGATTCTGTACCACTTCACGGGCGTCCCTTCGCCGACGACTGGATGTGTGCGTGCCCTGGTCGCGCTCTTCGAGCTCCGGTTGGTGGACTCGGCTAGGTTGAACCCATTCCTTCTCGTATTCCTAGCCATGTTGCTGCTGACGCCGCGCCACGTTCTTCGGCAGCGAAAGGAGGTCGGTAGGTTTCGACTAGCGAAGGGTTTCACCACCGCTTGGCTGTTGACCCTAGTCCTGAGTTCGGGGTATCAGATCGCGTTCAGAATGGGTCTATAGCGCCCACACTTCCGAGCTCAGCAGCGGAGAAGAAGCTGTTGAGGAACCGCGACTCCTCTCCCGCCACGGGATCAAAAACCGCTCTAACTCCCTATTTGCTGAATGGGCTGACAACTCTGGGTTTGATTGCACTCGCAGCACTTCTTTGACGTTGGGCTGAAGGTTAGAATCCGTGCTCCCCCCCCCTTATTATGCACCACGCAAAACCCTGCGCGCTATGACAACTACCGTGACGACTCCCGACCTTGCCTGTACGAACGCGATCCGCACCCTGGCAATCGACATGATCCAAAAGGCGAACTCGGGACACCCAGGGCTGCCTTTGGGCGCCGCCCCGATGGCCCAAGTTCTCTGGCGCAAGATCATGAAGTTCGACGCCGCAGACCCCTCCTGGCCCGATCGGGACCGCTTTGTGCTGTCCGCCGGCCACGGTAGCTCGCTCTTGTACGCGCTGTTGCACCTCTCTGGATTCGAGGTCAGCCTGGACGACCTCAAAAGCTTCCGACAATGGGGTAGCAAGACGCCCGGTCACCCCGAGTTCGGCGAGACCGCTGGCGTCGAATGCACAACCGGGCCGCTCGGCCAAGGCGTAACCAATGCCGTCGGTATGGCTGTCGCAGAGGCCTATCTCGCCGGCCGCTACAACCGCAGCACGCACACGGTCGTCGATCACCGCACCTACACGCTCGTCGGCGACGGCGACTTGATGGAGGGCATCGCTTACGAAGCCGTCTCTCTCGCTGGCA
>Ga0315322_10002570_pt1 | contig 14043 bp, 14 predicted proteins | sample M110021515metaG_FD_203461 | JGI IMG/M metagenome (GOLD analysis project Ga0315322, IMG submission 203461) | Ammonia-oxidizing marine archaeal communities from Monterey Bay, California, United States - M1 100m 21515 | ecosystem: Environmental > Aquatic > Marine > Intertidal zone | place: USA... | reverse complement strand
ACCTCAATACCAAAAACGGGTTGGTCACCTGGGTTGATGTGAAACACGCCACTCCCCTGCAGGATGAAGCGCACCTCGTCTTCCGTATGCGTATGTTCCTTGTTGAATTTATCAAGCATGGCGTCAAGGTTTGGTGTGTCTGGGTAAACATCTATGACGTCTGCTGTAACAAATCCACCTTGCTCCTTGAGGACATCAATTTCGGGTTTGTAGGCAGCAAGAATGTCTTCCGCGGGAGCGGCTGGATTTACGCGGTCTTCCAACGGCCAGATGTCGTATTCAATACCGTAATTAGCGAGGAATTTTTTAATCTCAGCTGTATCTTTGATTTGCCGCATTTCAGCGGGAATCGTAACAATGGCCATGGCAATGTTCTCCTGCTTTTTCCTTGTGCTTGTGTGTCGAATAGTCTGGTTAGGTGCAACGTGCGAGCAGTTTCTGTTGCGCTGTGACCTCAAACAGAAACTCAAAAATCTCAATGTGCCGTCGAGCCTCAGCTAAGGTTCGTCCCCACGTGTAAAGACCGTGCCCTGACAGGAGGAATCCATGATGTGATAAGACTTCTGACGGGCCACCATCTGAAGAGATAAGAACTTCTCGAATACGGTCTGATAGCTCAACCATATCCTGGCTGTTCTGGAAAACGGGTACGTTAATTGTTGTGTCGTGAGTGGTGATTCCCTCAAGACCCTTGAGCATTTCGTATCCCTGGATTTGTATTGCCCCTCGAGTTTGTTGAGTGGCCAGTGCCTGTCGAGATAATATCGTGCCCCAAATAGAATGGGTATGCAGAATTGCTCCGACGTCTGGAAGCGATCCGGCTATAAGACAGTGCAGGAGGGTTTCGGCTGAAGATTTCCTTCCATTCGCCTCATGGCCTTGAAGCAACTGACCAGACGAGTCAACTGCTACAAAGTCCTCTCGGGTGAGTGCGGACTTGTCCTTGCCACTTGCCGTAATGAGTATTTCGAGCGGATTTCGACCTGCGACAACCGAGTAGTTACTACTGGTACCTAACGACCACCCACGAGAATGAAACTCGCGTCCAACGGCACATAATGCAGCCCGTAAATCCCCCGACGCAAAAGACTCGCTGAAATTCTGAACTGACGTCAATTCGTTCATCCTGAAACCTTATGGGATTGAAAGGTTGGATCGCAAGCAGCGTGCACCGAGGCCCTATGAAACTGCCCACGGCTCCATGCAGCGTGTCCAAAATGCAGCCCCTGACCGTCGTCTACACCGCGGCGTGTCTTTTGGTCATAGTCCGATTTGGCTCTAAATGTCCGATAGTTTGTACGAGGAAAGCCATTAAAGTAGACGCTGTAATTTTGTTTCTCCCGAGAAAACCGGGAAAACTGCCCTTTTAATTGGGAGTTGTTTTGTTAGAATTTTGTTAGGGAATGGGTGGAATACTACTGGGAGGAGGGATTCTCCAGCATATTGCGTACACGTTGGCGTTCTGCGCACATTGTCCTGTGCGACTCCTATCCGGGGGTAAGACTATGGCAACTGATGGCATGGGCTTTTGGCAGTCACTATTCGGGCGAAGTGGCTCGAAAGCTGGTTTACCACGAGATACCAATAACATTACGGTTTTGCGAGTTGAGCAGGCGACGAGTCTCGTCAAGAATCACAGTGGGATTCTTCAGCTCAATGGGCTTACAAGCATCACTCCAACCGTAGCCGGTATCCTAGCGCGATATAGGGGAGTGATTTTTTTGAATGGTTTACTTTCGGTACCGGTGCAGGTCGCGACTCGCCTGGCGAAGCATAGAGGACCTCTGTATCTAGGAAGCATCGAGGATATTACCGAAGAAGCCAGAAAATCGCTCCACGGAAATACGAATGTGCACTATCGTGATAGAGAGTCATATGAAGACTCGGTTGACATGCCCGACCTCGATCGAATGTAATCTGTCTGTGAAGTCTCTCGTCCGTACCGAGCATCGCGGCCACGGGTATCAGAGCGTGCAACAGCTCTGTGCCTGTCAGAGAATCTTTCAACCATGGGAGTTCTACGGGCATGCAGCTGTCAGATGAAGCGACTCAGAAACTAACTGAGTCACGCAGAGCCATTCAGATCATTCTGCTCCTTTCTGCGATATCATCTGTTATCTATCTCGGGGTTGTCTTCTCCGCTTTCGATGGCCTGATCCTCCTGAACAAGCAGCCACATCGGGAGAGCCTGTTCCTTGCGGGGATAGCCTTTTTCATCGCAACAGTTATCGCTCCATATTTCCAACGAAGCATGCTTGCCGGCGGTGAACAGCACAAAACAGCTGACCAGCAAGCCGTGAGTGGAGCTAGAAAAATTCAACACACCGTGATCGCCGCGAGCGTTGTCTTAGTGCTTGCCGCATGTATCAACATCGCGGCTTTTCGCACTACGAAAGACGTTGTCAATCTCGTTGTAGCCGGCTTACTCCTTGCAGCGGTTCTCAATCGGATCCCAACGCAAATAGCCTTCCGACGCCTTGTCGACGATTTCCTCAGTCAGCAGATAGGCACGGACGATCCCTTGTAGGTAGCGAGTGGTGGCCTATTTTTGTTAGTGAATGAGTTTGTGTACAGTTCCTAAAGAAACTTATGTCACGGTTTTTCGGTTTCTCCTTGGAACGATTGAACAAATAATCATGTCTCATCCGCGGTGTCTTTTGTTGTCGCCCACGCAGTTGGAACTGAGCGCACTGGTTTCTCATTTGAGTGAACAGGAGCTCGACGGAGTTTCCATGGAGGTGTGTGGTTTTGGGCCAGTTGCCGCGGCAGCACGGACCTCATTATTGGTTGCCAGATATCAGCCTAAAATGGTACTACTTGCTGGCATAGCCGGAAGTCTGGACCGACGATGTGCGGTAGGCAATGCGTATGAATTTTTTCGAGTACGAAGCTATGGAATTGGGGTGGGTGATGGTGAGCAGTTCCAGTCGGCAGAACAAATTGGATGGAACCAACTCCAGGGAGAAAGCGGATCACATTTCGATGGTGCTGGAGATGCTATCAGTAGATCGAATGAGAACCCAAGCGTTGACTGCCGGTTTGTAGCGAGCGGAGAATTACTCTCCGTGTGTGCAGCCTCAGCGTCAGAGGCCGAAGTGAGGTTAAAAAAGAAATTCTGTCCGGATGCCGTTGCGGAAGACATGGAAGGGTTTGCTGTTGCAGCTGCATGTTTCATGAACAATGTTCCCTGGGTCATTGTTCGAGGGATTTCAAATCATGCCGGAGACCGTTCGAAAAGCAATTGGCAGACGGACGGAGCTCTTCAAAATATGGCGAAACATGTAGGTCGAAACCTGGCTAATAAACGATGATGCAAACTATACGCCTTGGTATTTCCACTTGCCCAAATGACACCTTTGCTTTTCATGGACTCATGAAACGTCGTGTTGATTGGCAAGGTCTCAATTTTGAAATCGAATTGCTGGACATTCAAGATTTGAACAATCACCTGTTCGATCAACAGTTTGATGTTGCAAAAGCAAGCTTTCATGCCGCAATTTTGTTGGCTGATCAGTACATCGTGCTCTCAAGTGGCTCCGCGTTAGGTTTCGGTGTCGGCCCACTTCTGCTTTCAAGTGCCTGCGACACCTTTCCCACTAAACACGAACAACTCGCATTATGCCCCGGGGCACAGACGACTGCCACACTTCTCTATGACATGTTCTATCCAGACGTGACACGGGTGGAGCACGTTGTGTTTTCCGAGATTATGCCACGACTAAAGCAGAGTCAGGCAGACTTTGGCGTGTGCATACACGAGGGTCGTTTTACGTGGGAGGCCTCCGGTCTCTATCTCGTTGAAGACCTGGGTGCGCGTTGGGAAGCTGAGACGAAGTGCCCACTTCCACTTGGTGGGATTCTTGCGAAACGCACTTTGGGAGATGACGTGATCTGCCACGTTCAGAACGTTATTAGGGACTCAGTTCTTTATGGCTTAGCGAATCCAGAGGAGCCGTTGGCTACGATGCGTACCTATGCACAAGAGCTTGACGACACCGTGCTTATGAAACACGTTGCCTTATACGTAAATGACTGGACCGTCGAACTTGGTGCCGTTGGCCGCAGGTCCTTGAAGGAACTTTCCCGGAGAGCGCATCTCACCAATGGTAAGCAGACAGACCTTGAAGTGTTTGGTCACACGAATTCAGATGGCTCGTAGGGAGGGTACAGCAAGCAGTCATGATGGCTGTACTTTCAGAACACCGGTGTCAAAGATAGGGTGCGAAGAGTCGTGCGATGCCATCACGAATCCGTATGGGCAGGGATCTGCTGTCAACGTCTCCCAATGTCCGCCTGGTGGACTTATTGATGATCTCCGAGATATGGGTATCCATCTGCTGTGCCAGCGACTCGTCGTAACTTTCTACATTGAATTCAAAATTCAGTCGCATGCTCCGCTCGTCCCAATTTCCGCTCCCAAAAAGACTCCATGAGGAGTCGACGACCATGAGTTTTGTATGATCAAAGGGTGGTGGTGACATCCAAATAGTGCACCCTCGACTCAACACCTGCCACAGGAGTGCGTCTGAGGCCCAGCCAACCAAAGCAAGGTTGTTCTGCTCAGGGAGAACAATGTCGACCTCCACACCACGTAGGGCAGCAACACCGAGAGCCTGACAGATGGCATCATCGGGTAAAAAATACGGCGTCATTATTTTGACTGAACGGCGAGCGGAACTTAGGGCCGCAATCAGAATCAGTTTGATGCGACCAATTTCATGGTCATCCGGCCCATAGCGGACGCCCCGTGCGAGGCTCGTGCCTGAAAATTCAAGGTTTGGCTGCCAAGTAGGGTCTGGTTCACCGTCCCGGAGACACCCTAATGCCTCGCCGGAGGCAAATGCCCAGTCCTCAATGAAAACCTCAAGCAACTGAGTGACCACAGGCCCTGTCAGCGCAAAGTGCATGTCCTGTACAGCATGATCGGGATGCTTCGAAAGCCAGCATCCATTTCGGATATTAAGCCCGCCAGTAAAGCCACGTTCTCCATCAACGACAAGGATTTTCCTGTGATTACGTAAGTTCGCATAAGGCAGATATAGGGGCACCGTTGTCGGCATAAATCGAGATACGGGAACACCTTTTTGACGCAAGAGACCAACACTCGTTGGAAAACTGTACCGTGAACCAATGCCATCGATGAGTACCCGCACTGAAACACCCCTATCCACTGCTCGACAAAGAGCATCGATAAAAAGTTTTCCGGTGGGATCGTTGTCAAAAATATAGGAGGACATTCCAATACTTCGCTTGGCCGAGTCAATTGCTTGAAGCATTTGTGGGTATGCCTCATCACCCCCATGCAGCGGTTGGATCGCATTCCCATCCAATAACGGACGCTTGGTGACTTCGCCTACGAGTGTTGCAAGTGAGCGCAGTGGTGCATTCGCTGGCCCAATAGCGACTGTAAGCCGTTCTGTTGACGGCACTGCAGTCTCCACCTTATGGATGACTTCTCGAAGGCCCGCGCGTAGTCGTGTTGCTTTTCTACGAATTCGGTTTACACCGAAGAGGGCATAAGCAGCGGCTCCAAAACCTGGGGAGAGCCAGACCAACCCCACCCACGCCATCGTGCTCCGGGTATCACGCTTGGTTAGAAGTGCGTGAAGTGATGCTCCAATATTCACAGCAAGAAGTGTTGTGGCTACTATGTGTGGCCAAAGCTCAATCCATAATTGCCATACTGAATCAAATAGTGTTGCCATCGATTCTTGTCGTCCTCGGGCTTTGTTACTTTCTAGTATACTCCGGAAAAGCATGCGTCACGTTCGGTGAGGCTTGTTTGCTGTTCTCATGTCGTGTTTTCTTCTGACCAAGAGGAGTGTTCACTTATAATGCTTGAGCTCACTGATGTGTCATTGGTTCAATCTGAAGCGAATATCGGTGGAAAAGTGTCAGAGAGTATCTCTGGATCGCGGGTTGACGTTATTGACCCGGCAACGTCGGAGATCATCGGCTCTGTTCCTGAGATGAACGGTGAGGATGCCCGGCGGGCAATTGCTGCAGCTGAAACAGCGCTGGCTACGTGGGGGACTACAACAGCAGCCGTCCGGAGTGAACGATTGCATGCATGGCACAGGCATGTCATGGATTCGACCGAAGATCTAGCACGGCTCATTACTGCTGAATGTGGAAAACCACTGAGTGAAAGTCGAGGTGAGGTGGCGTATGCAGCCTCCTTTCTTCAATGGTATGCCGAGGAAGCCAAGCGAGCGTATGGAGATATCATTCCCCCTCACCAGAAAGACAAGCGCCTGCTGGTGATCAGGCAACCCATCGGTGTGGCAGCAGCTATTACACCGTGGAATTTTCCCGCGGCAATGATTCTTCGTAAAGCGGCCGCAGCTCTCGCCGCTGGGTGCACGATGGTCGTCAAGCCCGCTCCGCAAACGCCACTCACTGCCTTAGCCCTTCACGTGCTTGCAGATCGCTCAGGGCTTCCACCTGGGGTTTTGAACACCATAACCGGCAGTATTGAGTCAAGCCGGCAAATTGGTTCCGCAATTTGTGAGAGCCCGACTGTTCGAGCACTGTCTTTCACTGGCTCCACACCGGCCGGAGTCAGTCTTGCCCAACAGGCAGCCACGACTGTCAAGAAGGTCTCTCTTGAACTCGGTGGGAATGCCTCTTTCATCGTGTTTGATGATGCGGATATTGAGAGCGCTGTGCAGGGTGCCCTCGCGGCAAAATTTCGCAACAGTGGACAGACCTGCGTGTGTGCCAACAGATTCTTTGTACAGAGTGGCGTTCACGATACATTTGTGGAGGCATTTACAGCCGCCGTGTCTCAATTACGGGTAGGGCCTGGTTCGAAACCTGACGTCTCAGTAGGCCCGCTCATCGATGACCGCGCGCATGAAAAGGTGAAAAGCCTCGTTGCCGATGCTGTTGCCTGTGGTGCCGAGATCGCCGTGGGTGGAAGTTCGGTTTCGAAAAATGGCCGATTCTACCCTCCTACAGTGCTGACATCAGTCACTCCACAGATGCGGCTCGCGACCGAGGAAATATTCGGCCCCGTAGCGCCGGTTTTCAAATTTGAAAGCGAAGAAGAAGTTCTTCAGCTTGCCAATCGCACAGAATTTGGGCTGGCGTCTTATTTCTACAGTCAAGATATCAACAGATGCTTTCGTGTGGCCGAAGCTATCGAATGCGGCATGGTCGGGATCAACACCGGCATGCTTTCAACCGTCGTTGCGCCATTTGGCGGTGTGAAGAGTTCCGGAATTGGGCGTGAAGGTGGTCGATACGGACTCGATGAGTATCAGGAACTCAAATACATCTGCCTTGGGGGCGTTGAGTAGTTCAAAGAAATTACGCGAATTGGTCAAATCGTTGCTGCATAACTATCCAACTGTTTCAGCGTTTCTTCTTTCGCGTCGTCTTCTTTGACTTTTTCTTGGCGGGACGAGACGTTGTTTTCTTGGTTTTCTTTGAGGTCTTAGCCTTTTTCTTTGCAGCTTTCTTCTTGCCACTTTTTTTCTTAACAGCAGCCTTCTTCGTCTTTTTGTTCACCTTCTTCTTGGCGGTTTTTTTAACCGCCTTTTTTTTCTTCTGCGATTTCTTCTTTTTCGAACTAGCTGTACGAGCCTTTTGTAGCGGCTGGTTTAATTCGACTTCATCAAGGAATTCATTTGCTTCTTCGATGAGCGCCTCCGTAGACACTGGCTCCACTTCATCGATAATAAAAACAGCAAGCTCGCCACGCTGTTGAGCATCACTCAATGCTTTGTACTCTTCAAGGTCGAGGTCGTCATGGTCATCATCTTCACTGGTAAGAAACTCAAACCCAACACGTGCCTTTTTGTCCCATCCATCAATGTGAAATTCCACACCATATTCTCGAAACATAACGTTTCGTTCGATGACATAGCCACGGCGACGGAAAAGACGTGTCAGGTGGGTACACCCTTCGAACTCACTGAGTGTTTCGCTCATCAGAAAACCTTTGAAAAATGGAATAGCGAGCCGACGAGTCACAAAACTTCTTGCGAGTAACGACTTCTGTGGAAAGCATACAGAGCAGTCGGAAAATACGCGAATGCCGTCTGCGATCCACGGACAGAACCGCTCCTGTGGCTCACATTGCCGTTTTTACGAATACAACGTGGGAATTCCCTGCCTAAAACGGTTTCGCTTTTCGAGTGAAGGTTCTCTGCAGTATCATGGCCGGCTGGGTGCCCACGATAGAGATTCCATGTGGAGATTCCGAAATGTTCAAACCGGCAGATAAAAGTACCCTTATGCATATGTCCCTTTGGCTGATTTCCAGCTGTCTTGTGATGTTTCTCACTCTCGCTGGAAATTCATCAAGTATGGCAGGACCGTGGGCTGATCGAGTCATCGCAAGGCGTGCAACCCGTGCGGAACGAACGGAACTCCGCAATCGTCCAAGGCAAAAAGAGTCGACTGATGACGTAGGTACTGTTTCCAGGCAATTACCAGTACTCACCCCAGAGAACACATTGCGACCCGGCGTCATTCGGCGGCTCGCGCGCCGTGGCATATCGGTTGAAGAATTGGAGTCTCTCACCCGTGGTGGTCAGCCACAGCAGCTTACAAATGGTCAAAGTGCTGCTCGCCCAATGAATCAATATGGCTATCAAGCCAATCCACGTTCAGATGTCGGTTCTCAGTCTGTTCTTGATTCTGAAAAAACGGAACACCCTCTCGGACTTCAAGCCGGAGTAATAACTTCCAATTCCGGTCGACGACAGGAGGCGAATGGCCGTGTTCGAGCAGAATCTAGAAGTGTTCTCGTTGGTGCTGAAGAACCCATTTCCTCTAGCCTTGATGAAGGGCCAAGGTTTCCGGGCATGGAAGGCAAACAAACAAAGACACGTGACACACCTGTAGTTACGCATGAACCAATCGAGTTGTTACCTTCACCCAAGCCTGCTCAATAAACCGTTCTCAGCCACTTTTGGCGATAGTGTCATCGACGGCCGAGGACGCTTTTATGATACCGGAGACAACCGCAATGAATGGGTCGAAGGAGCGTATCGGGATATAACGGAATCGCACGACGAGCGAGTGATTGCGATGAGGAAGCGTTTGGAGCGCATCCTGGAAAAGATGCCTGCCCCTGATTACAGCGATCCCGAGCTTGCGGGCCAATGGAAGAAGTTTTGGATTGCTACTAGAAAATTCGTGGAACCGTATCGACCGCCCTATTTGAAATAGGGATACAATACGCGACGACAATGAATCGAATTGAACCGACAAACTGAACCAGGAAACCCGAATGAAAAAGCTCTGTTTCATCATGAGCCTTTCCGGCTTTTTTCTATCCGTAAACAGTGCTGTCACCGTGCCCAAAGTCGCTATGGAATAGTTTTTTCCTCGTCCTCGGGAACGATCGAGTTCGAAAATAGAAAAAAAAGTATTTTGAAGACAAGCAGCAGCAAGCAGATGCATTCATTAAAACGACTCAGCCTTCTCACCCTGGTGGGAGCGATTCTCTTCAGCGTTTCCGCCGAGGCCGCTGACCCCGCGACGGGCGAGCGAACCAGACCGCTCCTCGGCGTGCAACGCTGGGACATGTTCTCCGGCAAAGGGGCCACGCAGGAAAAAGAACTGGGTTATTTGCCGGGAAAACAGGGCTTCCTAAAAGACCCCCAATGGCACGACCGGGTGCCTTTCTTCTGTCGGCTAACCAAAGACGTCGACTGGATCGAGCATCCCGCCGACGCCGGTCCCGTGTGGTTCAACCATCCCTTCAGCCAGCAACTGCTGCAGGAGACCATGGACCAGGAACTTCGCTATGCCCACAACGCGGGAATTGATTTCTTCGTCTATCACGGACCGGCGCGGAAGCTTTACGCTAACGGCTGGGAGCTTAGGAACAATTTCGATTGCCACCTGTCCAGCAAGATACCGGAAGCCAGGAAAGTGAACTTCACCTGGGCGCTGTACGCTCACAGAGCGATTCGCTACACGCGAAGCAAAGTGGCCACCATGATGGACGAGACGATTGAGTACATCAAAATGCCAAACTGGCAGACCGTGATGGACGGTCGTCCCTTGATCGTCGTCTACCATCCCGAACGATTCCGATCAGTCCTGCAAGCGGCAAAGGGCAAAGAGCATATGACCGGCGACGAATTTGTGGGGTATGTCAGGGCGCGGGTCGAAGCGGAGGGACTGAAGACCCCATACATCGTTGGATGTATGGAGCCGAGAGACAGTTGCTTGCATGCCGAAATCCTGAAAGAAGAGGGTTACGATGCCTTCATGGACTACGAGGGAGCCTATGGGGGAGCGGTTGGCAAAAGGGACGAAGGCCCCACCTATGCCGCGGCCACGGAGGAGATGCTGAAGACCTGCGAGCAAGAGTATCTGAACCGTGGGCTTCCGTTCCTTCCTCCTTGCCCCAGCATGCACTATCGGTGGCCCCATGCCTTTGATCGCAAGGGACAACCCGTGGAAGAAATGTATCACTTCCAGTGGCCCAAGGAAGGCGACCTTGAGGCCCGAGTCGAAGCCGTTCTTGATTTCGTGGCAACCCACCCCGAGGACTGCGAGGCGCAGACGGTCATCATGTACTCATGGAATGAACACTCTGGGGGCGGCGGCATTTGCCCAACGATGGGGGAGTCGCCCGACTACAAACCTGTGACACAATGGCTTGATGAAGTGGCCGAGGCGCTTTCGGGATGGAAGTATCCCTAAAAGTTCAGCAGCTCAAACAGCGTCATTGCCAGTAGAGAATTGGTTCCTATGTTTCATCTGAGAATTCTTCGCCTGTATTTGGTTCCAACCCTGTTTCCCTACAAAGTTCTCTGGCGTTGATACCACAAGGGGTCCTTTTTTGTCCGGTGGGGACTGGTGATGACAACGCTCGTATTTACAGACAGCTACTGCAAAACCTGTCAGGAAAAGGTATGTTTTCCAATTCCTTTGTCGTAAATTACAGATAATGGTTTGGAGATTAAAATTTGCTGGGGAAACATAATCTTCTTGTAAGTAGACTGCACCACATTGGAACAATTTCGTAATCACATGATAGAGGGTCCATTCATGGTCAATTCAACACGGCGTCAATTCATTCAGACCGGTATGGCTGGCGGAATCACTCTTGCCACAGCAACTCGACCCGTGTGGTCGGCGAACGCCAACAATGAGGTCAACCTGGGGTTCATTGGATGTGGTGGTCGCGGAAATATTTTGATGTCCGCGTTCTCAAAAGTATCTGGAGTGACCATTGGTGGCGTATGTGATCCGGATGCGGAACGACTCAAACAAGCAAAAGAGCGATTCCCGAAGGCACGCGCGTGGACTGACCTGCGTGATTTGATTGAGGATAAATCCATAGATGCAGTTGTGATTGCAACCTGCAATCACTGGCACTGCCTTGCAGCTATTTGGGCCATGGAAGCGGGCAAGGACGTCTATATCGAGAAGCCTTTGTCACACAGTCAATGGGAGGGTGAACAGACCGTTGCAGCCGCAGCAAAATATGAGAAAATTTGTCAGCTTGGAACGCAACAGCGTTCAGATCCTATGCAGGATAAGATAAAAAACTTTCTGCATAAGGAGAAAGGCCTCGGCGATATTCTTTCAGTGCAGGTTAATCGCGTAGGCGTGCGGTCATCAATTGGCAAGCGTTCAACACCGCTGCTGATACCGAACGATATGGACTACGATCTTTGGCTTGGTCCGGCACTCGATGAACCAATCTTTCGCGATAAGCTTCAGTACGACTGGCACTGGGATTGGAATACGGGTTCCGGTGAAATGGGGAATTGGGGCATACACATCCTCGATGATGTTCGAAATGTTGTGTTTCGCGATACAGTAAAAGTTCCGACACGAATCCAGAGTATCGGTGGCCGTATGGTTTGGGATGATGCTGGGGCAACTCCAAATGTTCAGATGGTTGCGATGGAAACAGGTTCCGTGCCAGTTCAAATTCAACTTGCCAACATCGCTGCAAAGCCGGGTGGCAAGAAAAGCCCCAAGCACCGCGGGCCAGGTAGCGGGTATATCGTGCAATGCTCTGGAGGACACTACGAGGGTCGCCGCGGTAGTGGTGTTGCATTTGATCGGAATGGCAAAGAGATTCGTTCATTTAAGGGCGATAGCGGTAATGGGTCGCATCAACAGAACTTTATCGATGCAGTCAGAAAGCGTGACCTAAACATCCTGAATGCGGACATCGTGGTAGGAAACGATTCGACGGCCTGGTGTAACCTTGCGAACAGCGCATTTCGTGCCAGTAGGGAATACGACCCGAATCTTGTGACACACGGCCTTCCATCGATGAACGAGCAAGCCGAACGCTTGGGCAAGATTCTCTCCCCGCATGGTCTTGGGTTGCAGTCAAAAGGAATCAAAGCCAGTGCCGTGCTTGAGGTAAACCCCAAGACTGGAAAGTTTATCGGTGTTGATGCTGATCAGGCGAATCAATACTACAAACGGTCGTATCGAACAGGCTTTGCTGTACCAAAGCTTTTGTAAGCAGGTGTCGTGATTTTTAATTTAAGTGTTCAAGTCATACTCTGTACTGGTAACGATGCAACAGAATCATTTCATTGTATGTGGCCTTGGACGATTCGGTTTTCGTATTGCGGAACTGCTTAGCAAAGCGGGAAAGTCTGTTGTTGTCATTACGACAGACGAATGTCACCGAGACCGCTGTGTTCGAGCCGAAGATTTTGGTGCCTGTGTTGTGCGAGGGGATTTTCGTCTTGCATCAGTTCGGGCACATGCTGATGTTTCGACAGCGGCGGCGGTGATCCTTACCACAAGTCAGAATGTCACCAATCTTGAGGTTGCCCTTGAGGTGCGAGGAGAGCATCCAGACCTTATTGTGGTGATGCGGCTTTCGGACCAGAAGCTGGCCAAAAGGCTGGAGCAGGATTTTGGTATTACGGCGGTACTGTCACCTGCGGTGCTTGCTGCCGGTGAATTTGTGGATGCGGCTATTCAGCCACCCGTAAAAGAAGGGCAAGCTGGCACGCAGCCAATTCACGTCCCACGATGGCGAGTTCGGTATGAGTTTGTCGCTATCCCGTCGATCTTCCTATTGATCTATATATCTGCCGTCATCATCTTTCGTACCACCCTTAATCTATCGTGGATCGATGCCGCCTATTTCACCGCCTCAGTTGTGACAACAGTAGGGTTTGGCGATTTCAATCTTGAACATGCGCCGGCATGGCTCAAACTGTTTGGCATTGGCCTCATGTTTGCGGGCATAATGCTAATTGGCATCATCGCCTCGCTCCTGACACTCTTCATCGTCTCCGGAAAAGCTATGGAATTGCGGAATGAGTTTCTGGCATTCTGGAAGCGCGACCATGTCATCGTGTGTGGGCTTGGGCAGGTAGGAGTGGCAATTACGCGAGACCTTGTGGAGCAAGGTGTTTCGGTGGTTGCAGTCGACCCGGCAGCAATTGACGAGGATCACCGTGAATTCAACCTTCGGTGTCCACTCATTGTTGGAAATGCAACGAAGTCAACCATACTGAGAAGAGCCGGTATTTGGAAAGCACGTGCGATCATAGCCTGCACATCGAATGACGCGCTTAATCTTGAGATCGGACTGACCGCCCAAACCACCGTCGAGGGAAAAAGAACACGTCGCTTAAGGCTTGTCATGCGGTGTTTCGATTACGAACTCGCCAGAAGAATACATCAGATTTCGGATGACTATATTCTACTGTCAGAAGCTCAGATTGCCGCACCAATGTTCGTCAATAAGGCTATCCAGAAGAGCTCCTCTCCAATACCGCCCGCTTTGACGACCTAGACAGGTTTTGTTTTTCCCGGGATGGCATAGCCTTTCGACGGCAGTGCCCCATCCCAGGTGAGTGATTTCGGGAACAGGTCGAGCGTGCTTTGTGTTGTCATGAAGTCCCAGGTGACTTTCTTACCGGTATACGCTGCGACTCGACCGAGTACGCCAACCATTGAACTGTTGGCCGTCTGCGCAAGCTCAACGATAGGTTTTTCATCTCGTATTGAAGCAATAAGAGCTCGATGTTCTTCGCGGTAGGCATCCTTAATTCGGCCTTCTTTCTCCCAGACCTGCTTGCCTTTGCG
>Ga0315322_10002567_pt1 | contig 14049 bp, 11 predicted proteins | sample M110021515metaG_FD_203461 | JGI IMG/M metagenome (GOLD analysis project Ga0315322, IMG submission 203461) | Ammonia-oxidizing marine archaeal communities from Monterey Bay, California, United States - M1 100m 21515 | ecosystem: Environmental > Aquatic > Marine > Intertidal zone | place: USA... | reverse complement strand
GCGGTGTTCTTCGCATTGACGGTTCTTACCGTCATCACAGTTGCTCAGGCTAGCTTCGACTTTGGAGCTTTCGAGGTAGCGACAGTGATGTTCATTGCGACCATCAAGGCGGTATTGGTGATGGCATTTTTTATGCACATGCTTGCGGACAAACCATTCAATGCGATCATCTTCATCGGTTCGTTCGTTTTCGTTGGGCTCTTTGTGATTTTCACTCTGGGCGATTCGATGATGACCTCCCACTCGTTCGAACCTAGGGTAGTGGAACTGGCCCCGGCGGTTGCGGAGCCAACGATCACGACCGTAGATGGCGCACCCTAAACGTCGCTTTCCGAGCGGCTGGATTGGTCTGTGATTTCAGTGGGAACCTAGTGTTGCCTGTGAGTTACGTTCAATGGTGTCGATGTTTTGTTGTGTGAAGGCTAGTGCTTGCGGCTAGGCATGCTGCGTGTGGGCAATTCCGGATAAGGTTGGACGATTTTTTAGGGGTGGCTTGGCTGCCTTTCGGGCAGTTCATGGGGTTTCTTGGGTTCCTTGGCGGCAGGGGCGGAGTAAGTTCTAGGGACCTCCTCTGGTTAGCAGCAGGAAACGGGGGCTCACCTCTGGAGTCTCGTACGTCACTAACCTAAAGTGGATCATCGGCGAACTGTTTATCCGCCGCTGGGCACCAAGTTGTTGCCTCGATTTCATTATTTTCAGATAGATCGGGCGTTTGTACGATGGATCTCATCATTCTTCGCTGCGTGTTTCTGCTTTGCGCAGGCGGTGTTTCAGCGATCATCAATGCATCGCTCAATGCGGCGAATTCCAACGAAGCAATGCCTTGGTTGGTTTTTACAGGTGTAATGTCGCTCGCGTTGGTAGTGGTGATCGGGGACATTTACGCACCCCGAAAACGAATTGACACGATCACCTCGGTCTACTTTGGTGTGCTTGTTGGTGTGCTTCTCACCTATGTGTTTTCAATTGCTTTGGGACCACTTCTTCAACAGACGTTCAATGTCAGTCCGTTGACAGTTCAGTTGGTAATCGCATTGGTGTTGTGTTACGTGTGTACGAGTGTGTTGTTGCAAACCAAGGATGACTTTCGGTTTTTGATTCCTTATGTGGAGTTTGTTCGAGAGGTGAAGGGTTTCAAACCGCTGGTATTGGATACAAGCGTCGTGATTGATGGTCGCATCGCAGATCTCGTATCCACGGGGGTTTTTGACAACCAATTGATCATGCCGCGTTTTGCCTTAAGCGAATTGCAGGCCATTGCTGACAGCGGAGACAAGTTGCGGCGCATTCGTGGTCGGCGCGGACTGGATGTGTTAAATCGAATGCGGGCAGACGAGAACGTCGACCTCATGATCTTTGATCGTGAGTTGCCTGAACTCGCTGGTCAAACCGTTGATCTCAAGCTGGTTCTGCTCGCAAAGCATTTGGAAGGAAAGGTCGTAACGGGTGACTTCAACCTGAATAAGGTTGCCAAGTTGCACAACGTTGCTGTGATTAACCTGAATGAGATTAGCAATTCATTACGCCCCGTTTTCCTTCCGGACGAGATTTTCAGGTTGAAGGTGATCAAGGCCGGTGAAGGCCCCGAACAGGGGGTCGGGTATCTCGATGATGGCACGATGGTCGTGATTGAAGGTGCTCGGGATCGAATTGGTGACGAGTTAGAGGTACGAGTCACAAGTACTCTTCAGACCAATGCCGGAAAAATGATCTTCACGAAGTTTGAGATATAGTGGTTGCCGTCTCTGTTTTCAGTGTTACTACGCACTGTCGGTGGTACTGCTCACTGGCCAGTTGTCATTCGCAATGCTGAGCGGCTTGCGTAAGTAGTGATGGATGCTCCGCAAAGCACCTCAGGGTCCGGTGGTATTTTCAGAATGAACGATGGGTCGCTTTATTATCTTCTCTTGCTTCCGCTTGCAGCCGCTTTTTTGTGCTGGGTTCTGGCTAGTGTCAGTGGGTGGACCCGGCTTGCTGCTGACTATCGGTTAGATCAACCCGTGACAGGTGAGCGAGCGTGGATGCGGACAGCTCGCATCGGGCCCGTTAATTATCATTCGGTATTGTCATTCACTTGTACTGACGAGGGGCTGCAGATTTCGATCGCATTTCCCTTCCGTATTGGGCATCCTCCCCTCTTCATTCCTTGGGGTGATTTTCATCAAGTTGTCCCCGATAACAAGTTGTTTTCGAATCGGATCAAGGCATCAATCGGACGCCCCGAGATCGCTCGTGTGGTTCTTCCTGCGTGGGTTCGTTACCGTATGCCCATGAGTCTCAGGGGGCTCACAGAGGAGTGATTTGGGGGATTTCTGCTTGGCACTCCAATGTGGCTGAGTTGTGGCTGAGTTTTCGTTTAGGGGGCGAACACATGGCCTGTTGGAACCGATGGCTGCAGCTTTTGTCGCACATGCTGACTGATGCAAATGACCAATTAGAGTAGGATAATGAGCTTGTTTTCCCTTCATTTTGAGGTTCAGGAATGAGATTTGTTTTTAGTGCGTTGTTGATCATGGTTGGTTCGGTTACGAGCTCCGCGGGTGACTGGGTGGAGTTATCTGAGGGCAGTACCTTGAAAGACTGGATCAAAGTTGGCGGTGGGGCAACTTACGTGATCGAGGATGGTGTGATTACCGGAACCACTGGCCTCGGTAAAAACACTTTCCTTACGTGTGGACCTTACTCGGATTTTGTTTTGGAGTTCGAGGTGCGGTGTGACCCTGAGTTGAATTCGGGAGTGCAGATACGTAGCCATCAGTACGCCAAGGAGACACCTCAGGAGTCAAAGCCCAGCCGTATGCGGGAAAAGGGAGAGGTGTACGGATACCAATGTGAAATTACATCCAAAACCAATCGTGAAAATGGTTGTGCGGGTAATTTTTGGGATGAGGGGCGGCGAACCCGCTGGCTTGATTCCACTGTCAAAGCCGCTGAAAAGCAGGCTGTTTATAAAGCTGGCAAGTGGAATGCGTTCCGTGTCGTCGCGCAAGGCAGCCGGATTCGTAGCTTTGTTAACGGTGTTGCCGTTGCTGACTTTGAAGATGACCGCGATGCGTCGGGGTTCATTGGCTTGCAGGTTCACTCGATCAAATCAGGAACTGGGCCGTTCAGTGTTTCGTGGAAGAAAGTACGGATTCGTGAATTGTCGGATGGCGAAAAGGTAGAGTAACCAACTGTTTCGTTCGGGCCATCCGAACTGATCGACGTGAATGCTGATCCAGGAGATCAGCCGGTTTGTTGAGACATCAGCTTTGTTGAGCCAGTCGGATGTTGAACCAATCCGCGAAGGTTCTGTCACTTTTGTGACCGTGGTCGGACTAGGGTAGGTCGGACTTTGGCAAGCGACTCGCACCATCCTTTTGGATGCGTTTCAGCTCGGCGGAAATTCTAGCTACGACATCGGGCTCTTGGTCATACAAGTTGTTGAGTTCTCCCAGATCGTCATCAAGATTGTACAACTGCCCCGCGGGGCCGCCTTGTGTCGGTTTGATGCGACTCGGTTTTGAAAAACCGCCGGACCCAAGTTGCGTGATCAGTTTCCACGGACCTTGCCGAGCGGTCATGGCGCCACTGCCGCTCTTGATCACGAGTGTGGGTCGATCTGGTTCGGATTGTCCAAGGAGCGTCTTGTAGAAGCTGAAACTGTCTGGTCCGGCGTCTTCAGACAGTTCTGTTCCGACCAGTTCACTAAAGGTCGCCAAGAGATCGGTGAAGCAGATTAGGCGATCGTTCACCGAACCGGGCTTCACTTTACCCGGCCAACGGATAATGAAAGGCATGCGATGTCCGCATTCCCATGCGTCAGCCTTCATTCCTCGCAGCCCACCCGAACTGTCATGTTCGAACCGTTTGACATCTTCTTCATACCAGACTGGGCCATTGTCGGAGGAAAAGATGACCAAGGTATCCTCAGCCATGTCGGCTTGCTTCAGGGCTTTTAACACGCGACCGATCATGTGATCGACCATCATGGTGAATTCGCCGTACATCCCCGCCCCACTCTTGCCGCGGAATGGTTCCGCTGGCAGCCAGGGGGTATGGGGAGCTGGGTATGCCAAGTAGAGGAAAAGTGGGTGGTCAGCGGACTTTTTTTCGTGTTGCTCGATCACGCTGATCGCTTCATCGGTGAAGCGAGGAAGCACATTTTTGAGTTCCATGCCGGGTGCGATTCCCCCAGCTCTCCAGAATTCACCTTGGATTTTGCTCCATCCTTCTGTATTTCGTGCCTTGATATTATCTGTCGGCGGAGAGACCGCGCGGTTGCCTCGGATGTAAAAATAGGGTGGGATGTCGGTGGAGGCGCGGATGCCAAAGAAAGAATGAAATCCGCGGTCAACTGGCCCTCCGGGCAATGGCTGGTCGTAACCGTTCTCTTCAAAGCCAAGATGCCATTTTCCAACCATCGCTGTCTCGTAAGCATTGTTGGCAAGCAGGCTGGCAATGGTGGTTTGCTCTGCTTCGATTAACGGATGCTCGCGCCACAGCGAGACGTCAGTGCGGAAAGGAAAACGTCCGGTCATCAAACCATAGCGGGACATGTGACACAGGGGCCCAGCGGCATGTGCATCAGTGAAACGCATGCCGTCACGGGCGAGTTGGTCGATGTTAGGCGTTGGGATCTTGGATTCAGCGTTGTAGCATTGGGCATCACCGTAGCCCATGTCATCAACCAGAATCAAAACAATGTTGGGTGATTTGGCCTGAACCAACCTTGTATTCGCGGCTAACCACCAGTCTGGACAGACGCTGGCCAACAGGAATAGGCAGACTACTGGTAGTCGGTGAAGCAGTGTCATGAATGTCACTTGGTAGTTATCAGTGCGGGTTAAAATGCAACACACGGGCAGCGTGCGATCAATGTTAACGTTAGCTGCTGGCACGATCAAAAATTTGATTGAAAACTGTGCGATTGTTGTGTCTTGTTTGGATACATTGAGCGACGATCATCTCAGGATCAGTTTCATTCATCAGGAACGCCAGGTTTTTCATGAGGTGCGGATCATCGGGTAACTCGTGTCTCGCCGTGGTGTTCATGAGTCTCAGATTTGCTTCGATTCTGCGGAGTGTTCGGTATCCATTAACGAGAGTCATTGATTCCTGATCACTGAGATGTCCTGCATCGGCTAGCGCCAACAGTGATCCCGTTGTGCCCGTTTGGAGGACCTGAGGTGATTCGTGAGCATGCCGTAAGGTCAGCATTTGGGAAACGAATTCGATGTCAACTGTACCACCCTCGCCGCGTTTCAGATTGGCCTGTGTCGCAGTCTTTTGCATTCGTTCTCGCATTTCCCGTATTTCAATCGCCATCTCAGGCCTCCATGCGGTGTTTCGAATGATCGCTGCAATCGCCTCGTCTGCTTGAATTCGTAATTCACGTGATCCAGAGATTGATCGCGCTTTGCAGAGTGCCAGACGCTGCCACAGCGGTGCGGTGTTGTCCCGGAACCTAGCCCCAAACTCCTGCAGTGTGATGGCCCATACGCCTTCCTCTCCGGTGTCACGTAAGCGTGAGTCAAGTTCGTAGAGGCGACCATCGGGGCCGGGCTGGTTGATTCGTGTGATGACTCGTTGTGTCAGTTGGTTAAAGAATTGTTGGTTGGTCAGGGTTGCGCGGTGCCCGCCCATCCGACGTTTTGTCTCTCCATCTGCCGAATAAAGAAAAATGGCGTCCAAGTCGCTGTGGTAATTCGGTTCACGTCCACCAAGTTTTCCCAACCCAAACGTAATGAGTTCAGCAGGATTACCTTCCTCGTCACATGGGTCGCCATATTGATTGGCCAGAGACTCCTGTTCATGCTCGATCATGCGACGAACGCAGGCCTCTGCGGTATCGCCGATCGATTGATGAGTCGCCTCAAGAGTATCTTTTCCGAGTATGTCACGCACCCCAATATTGAGGTGAGCACTATTCTTGAATGTCCACAGAATACGTTCAATGTCGTTGGCGCCGCGACAGACCGCAATGGAATGTGCGTCGAGGCGTTGTGCCGAGGGCATGCGGTTCATTAACAGCGAATCAATCAGTTCGTCGATCATCCCAGGGTTGTTCGTGAGAATGCCACTTAAATAGGGCGTGGTGGCGCAGAGTCGCACCATCAATTCCATCGTGGGCTGGCTGCTGCCTAGTAGTTCCCAGAGTGTTGCTTTGGCACCAAGCGAGTCAGTGACTTCCACGAGCGATGCGAGCGTCGCGTCGGGGTCAGGTGTTCGCGAAACTTCAGTGAGCAAGGCGGGTGCGATGGATGTCAGGAAGTGACGGCAGCGATGAGGCGACAGGAATGGCACAGACTCTGTACTCAGAGCGGCCAGGTTTTCCATGGCGTGCTGTGGATTCACTAAGCCATGTTTCGAAAGGGTGCTTTCTACCAACGCGGGGTCAGGGTTGGGATCAAGCAATAGCTCGGTTTCTGATGCGACCGAATCACCATCTCCTGGAGCATCCAGCATCAGATGATTTATCATGCGGCAATTCTTGTCGAAGGTGTCGTTCAAGAGAGTCTCGAAGCGTTCGATATCGCCACCCGATCCGTTGGCTGCACGGATTCCGAGTTGCCACGCAAGACGTTTGCGAGCCGAGGTTTCACTGGGAAGAAGACTGCTCGATTGATCGAACATTACCGATAGGTGGTGCTGAAGTCGGCAAAGTCGAGCGTAGTTTTCCGATAGCAGTGTGGCTTCCTGATGAGTCAGGCAGCCAGCTTGTTCGAGCGAAAAGATGGCATCGTAGGTGTTGCGACAGCGCACGCTGCCAAGATTGCCGCCGTGCAATAGTTGCAAAAACTCAACGGTGAGTTCGAGATCATCGCGACCGCCGGGGCTCCGACCAATGTCTTCGCGTGCATCTGATTCATTTGCAAGTGACTTTTCGAGCTTGTTTCTCAGAGTTCGGATTTCGGCAATTTCGACACGGCTCATGAAACGACGGTAAACCCACGGCTCAAGGCGACTCAGGAATGCCTTACCGAGTTTTTGAGAGCCAGCAACGACGCGAGCTTTTACAAAACTCAGCCTTTGCCAAGTTCGTCCAGCAGTTTCGTAGATCCGCAAAGCTTCACGGAAACTGCAAACATGCACTCCTACCTCGTAGCGGGGCCCTTCACGAAGATCAATGTCCATCCCATCACTGCGAGCTTCGTCACCTCGCAGCAGCGTCAGAAGTTCATTGACAACGGTATTGTAAAAATCCCGATGCCATACATTTTGATTGTCGATGGAGTCATAAAGAAATACGAGCTTGATCGATGAGCCGTAACCCATCTCTTCGCCACCAAGGTGTCCCAGTCCAATCACCGTGAGTTCCGGCGTCGTCCCATCAGGTCGTTGCGGCATTCCGCGACGTTCTGCTAGTCGCTGCAGAGTGAAGTTGAGCCCTGCTTCGATAACAGCATCGGTCACGCTCGCGATTTGCCGGCCAACTCGTTCAGGTGTTGCACCGCGGACAAATTCGCCGTACGCGATGCGAATTATTTCTCGGGATGAGAAGCGGCGAATGACCAGAGCTGCCCGGTTGGGCTGCTCCAAATCCCGTAATTCAGTCAGCAGTTGGTCAATTAGCATCTCGCGAGACGCCGGTTTCCCATCACTGGCCCGGATCAAATCGAACGTTTCTGGATCTGAAATCAGCCGATTAGCGAGCGTTTTGCTCGTGGCAAAAACTTGCAGCAGAGCTGGTAACGCTTCGGAGTCCCGCTGGAACAAGGCCAGCAAGGAGACAGCATCCGGACTGGAATCGATAAACCGGCTCAGATGGCGGATTGTTTCATCCCGGTCATCGAGTTGGTCAAGATGAGCGGCCAGGCCTAAACGCAGACTATGCAGCAACTCGGGCGAGGCTCCGGAGTTCCAGATGGCTCGGAGATCACTTTTTACCTGCTCTGGATCGCTGAAGCGAGTGTGATCGAGCCAGTCCAGAGTGGCATCATCGGAATAAGGAGGATCAGCTTCCATAGCGGAATAAACTCATCAGTTTCTTCGGTGACCAAACCTGGAAAACGGAACCCTGCCGACCTGTTGCGCATCAAAACCGGTGAATGACCGCACATGAAGGGACTGAATCGAGGTTGTGTTAGGACGCGTGAACGATACGGACCGACCTGCCGAACCGAAAGATAAGTGTAAATCCATGGGGACAAAGCGGGTAGAGCACGCAAAGTGACCTAGTGTTGGACACCGAGGCAGAAAGCGACGCCCGTCGTAATTCTGCGAGCGATTCACCGAAACCACCGCTGTTGACTTTTGGCAACGCTTGGCTGAGGTGTAAAAGCAACGTCCGGGGGGATGAAATCTCGGTTCACTTTTCACGCAACCTATTCGCACACAACAGTTTGCCATGATTTACGCCTCCCCCTCAGAGAGTTGCGGCACTACGCCTGCTTGGTCTCCCCCACACCTGTCCGACCGATATCAAACGGGTTTAGAGGAACCGACGATGGCAAAGAAGTTTAGCCGACGAAGTTTGCAAGATGATGCATTCGACGCTGATGAGTCCAATTCAAGACGTACGCGTGTCATGGGGCAGCAATTTGCTGAGGCTCATGATGAGGATCAACGGCCCAACGATGACCGAGGTCGACGTCGTCATGACTCCACCACAGACCCGACAGAGGATCCTGTTCGCATGTACCTCATGCAGATGGGACAGATCCCACTGCTGACCCGAGATCAGGAAATTGCTGCCGCCAAGCAGATTGAATGCACACGGGATCGATACCGCCACTCGATGCTGGCGACAGATTTCCTACTGCAGGGCGCGTTGAAACTGTTGGAACAGGTTCGCGATAAGCAACTGCGACTCGATCGTACGATCGAAGTCAGCGTCACGAACGCGGTTGAGAAGAAGGCAATCATGCTCAGGATTGTGCCCAACGTAAGAACGTTGCAGTACCTCCTGAAGCAAAATCGAGGTGACTATCTGAATGCGATTAACCGAAAACTGCCAATGCGGCAACGGCGTGCTGCCTGGAAGAACTTGGTCGTCAGACGAAACAAGGCAGTCCGCCTCGTCGAAGAAATGAACTTGCGCACCGGGAAACTGCAGCCACTGTTTGAAAAGCTTCGCAATGCCTCTGACCGTATGGATGAAATCAAGTCCATGCTCGCCAACACTGATGCTATGACGATGCCTGGTATGCCTTCGGTAGACGAGTTGCGCAGTGAACTGCGTTATTTGATGCGTTTGACCTATGAGTCGCCAATCACTCTCCGCCGACGGATCTCGCAATGCGACGCATTTCGTGAAGACTATGATGCAGCCAAACGAGTTCTTTCAGCGGGTAACTTGAGGCTGGTTGTTTCGATCGCCAAGAAATATCGAAACCGTGGACTCTCATTTCTTGATTTGATTCAGGAAGGTAACACGGGACTGATGCGAGCTGTGGACAAGTTCGAGCACGCTCGCGGTTACAAATTCAGTACTTATGCGACTTGGTGGATACGCCAAGCTATCACTCGTGCCATTGCCGACCAGAGTCGAACAATTCGTGTGCCTGTGCACATGATTGACACCATGAACAAGGTGCGTCAGATCACCCGTGAGCTCGTTCAAGAGATTGGTCGTGAGCCCACGGCGGAAGAAGTCTGTGACCGTAGTGGTTTGTCGATTGAGGACACCCGAGTCATTCTGAAAATGAGCCGACAACCTCTTTCGCTCGATCAGCCGATCGGGGATCAGGAAGACAGTGTATTTGGTGAATTTTTGGAAGATCATCGTGACGATGATCCGTTGATGGAAACCAATCGTGATGCACTGAAGACGCAAATTGATGCGGCCATGGAAACACTCAATTATCGTGAACGCGAGATCCTCAGGCTACGATACGGACTCGCTGACGGGTATACGTACACCCTTGAAGAAGTCGGAAGGATTTTTCAGGTGACTCGTGAACGTGTGCGGCAAATCGAGAGCAAAGCTGTTCGCAAATTGCAGCAACCCTACCGCGCTAAATCACTGGTCAGTTTCCTCGATGGAGCTGAACTTTCCATGCTTGAGAGCGGCGAACTGGTTTAAGGGTTCGGCCGAAGCTATCACAGATTAAATCAGTGAGTCAGTTGGTTACTCAATTCATGTAGGCATATTGCAGTAGCGACTGCAACATTCAGGCTGTTCGTCCCCAGGCTCATGGGAATGATTACGCGGTCGGTCGCTACTTTTTGAATCTCCTCCGCGACGCCTTCTGCCTCGTTACCGGCTATCAGGATCCCTGACTGTCGTTCGAGGCGGAAGTCGCGCAGCGGGGTAGCGTTCTGATCCAGGGTCGTGACGATCGTATGCAATTTATGGCGATCTACAAGTTCTGGCAATTGAGCTACAGGATCCGAAAGATCGTAGAGGTTTAATCGAAATACTGTGCCCATGCTGACGCGAATGGTGCGACGAGCAAACGGGTCAGCTGTATTGGGGCCGAGCAGAATACGCTCGACCCCCAGTGCTGCGGCGGTTCGCATGATGCTGCCAACATTCTCGCGTTCACACAAACCAAGCAGAGCGATTGTAAGCTGTGGCCTTGTGATCTCCTGCTCAAATACTGCCATCGGCTTCAAGGCGGGGCGTTTTGCGCAAGCCATGATGCCCCGATGGAAGTTAAAGCCGACAAGTTTGCGTATTTCTGCGGGTGGTAATGAATAGACTGGCACCACTCGGTTGAGCCTCTCAAAGCTCTCAACTGATTTGCCTTCTGCTATCACGACGGAGTGAACCTCGTAATCGCTCTGCAACAGACGCTCAACGCAGTAACGGCCTTCCACAATAAAGTCGTGAGTTGTTGCATCAGGTTTCCGATTCCAACGTGAATTGCGGTAACTTTCCAGTCGTGGATCGTCAGCGTTTGCCACTGGATCTGTGTCGTGCACCAAGCGAATCTCGCAGTAAGGAACTCAAACTCGCAGGTCAGCGGGTAAAAAATTTGCATTCAAATGCGAAATTTGAGCAGCACCGCCTGAAACAGGTGCTAGGTTTGAGCATACAAGAGTCAGTAAAGGTAACACGCGATCAAGTTCCTTGTGGGGCAATGGGCCTGATCACGAATTATTGGCTACTTGTCTCCGCAACCCGCCGTACAGGGCATTGGCGTTCTCTTCGCCGCCTTGTCGTGTACCCGTGAGGTCGGACAGATTCTTTAACCTGGAGCGTGAGTGAGGCGGGGCAGTCAAAGCCTCTCTCACGCCTCGGGTTGATTTTTTTCGGGTGAAAACCTGCTTGTTTGGTCTCGCATGGATCGAATTCTCTTCAGTCGCTAATGACGGTACACGTACACGTACCCGTTGCGACACGCTTACCTCTCGCGTTTCGGATCGTGCACTCGACAAAACCTATCCGTAAACCGCGTTCCACGACATTGGCTTCAGCAGTGATGATGCCGTCTTTGACCGGTCGAAGGAAGTTGACCTTCATTTCGATGGTTGAGAAGTCCTCATCATCCAGCAATGTCCGACCAAAAGCGATGCCCATTGCTGCGTCGGCGAGAGCCGCAATCGCACCTCCGTGGACCCGTTGCATCGGATTGTGGAGATGAGAGCCGCAGTTGAGGTCAACGCGGGCCTCGCCCACGCCACCTGGTTGAACCTCGAAACCCATGAGCCGAGAGATTGGAGCATCACAAAAACGATCGGGTGACTGATTCAATGTGCTGTCTCGGCGCGGCGGTTACAAATTTCGGCTAGTAACCGTACTGTAAGCCGAAGTGAATCCCCTGGATATAAAATGTGCTGTACCGCATGTTGGGACTGGGCCGTGCAGGGTCATTTGGGGTAATCGAACTGCTATTGACCGCCAGATCTGGATCAATGGTTCCCGAGACTCTCACGGCATCCGTCATTGCGACAAGGTTATATCCAAATGTAGCATCCAGCTTTGGAGTGATGCGATAGCCAATGGATACGTCCAGTTCAGGAATCCAGCCGAAGGTGCGGTCAGAGGTTCTGCCAGAATTGTTGTCGTTAATGAGAAGGCCTTCGTTCGTGACTGCAGTATCAACTCCAATTGTGGTGGAACTTGTCCCGCTGCGTTTGGCGATTCGATTGAGCGAGCCAAAGCCGAACTTGATAAGTGAGTTGAAAGACCAGCATCGCTCGCGGTAGCGAGACGCAAATCCGATTTGAGCCCCATGGAACTCGCTGATTGCGTCAAATGAATCGTTCACGTCGATAATCGTTCCGGCGGGGACAGTGCCGCCCGTGTCCAGATTAGTCAATGTGCTGGATATCGAAAGATCTTCGTCCAATCGCATGTATTGGTAGCCGTACACCAAATCGATTGTGCCGCCATATTTTCCATACAAGAATTGATGAACGGAAATGTCAGCACCGAAAACATCACTGCTGCCGTTGACGCTGATGCGTCCGTTTTCACGCAAAGCTGGGAATGCGATTAAGAATGTGTCCTGTGTTGTGGATGGTGGCGTGACGTTCAAAAATGGTCTTGCGATGACAGGCGTTTCGTTACCATCGGTTCGGTAGTGTGTCGACTCACGACCTGCGAACCAATATCTACCCACCAGAGCTTGGCATTCGCGATCATCCAGCCATGCCCCTAACGTGAAACGGCCGCCCGCGCGGAGATCAATAAGCGTGCGTTCTTCTCCAAATAGGACCTCAGTGCCCGGTTCGCCTAGCCGGCCAGCCGTAGCGGAATCGCTGGACGGGCCTGTGGTCACCAGCGGTGGTAAACGATCACCCTTTCGCCACATCAGCATTAGTTCCGTTGTCGCGAACCAACGATCCGACCCAAAATGATCTGTGATGGGAGAGTGCCACGCTTTTCCGCAACGGCAATCGACCCCGTCACAGCACAACGAATCACAACTCCAAAGGTTGTTGTTGCCGCAACCATCGCATCCATCGCATGTGGCATCATGCAGTGGGCTGAGGGACCCCATGTCAATCGATTCGGTCGTTTGATACTGGCGATCAGATTGATCGGGCGATTCCAGTTGCACTGGCGTTGGTGGGATCAATTTGATCTCAGTGTTTCCAACTTGCTGGATTGCTGGGTTGGTTTGACCCCGAGCAGAGATAGGCAACGCGGACTCGATGTCATCAAGCGGCAGTGGTTGTAATTTTGATAACGGGGGAATCCCCGCTTTGATTGCTTGGTCATCAAGTTGGGTCTCGACCAATTGCACCGAGTCTTCACTTGCAATCGCGCCGTTGGGGACGGGCAGTGAACTCTTAAGCGAGAGTGTTTTCACTCTACTGAAGTCCCGAAACGCAAATTCACTCGAGTCCTCAAAAGGTTCTCCCGTGCGTCTCAGGCGTCCGGCATCTCCCAGTTGCTCGCTGTCTCTCAGTTCCATTGGTCCGGCCTGAATCGGAGCAATGACACGAGGCTGGTAGACTGCGCGGTCCGGCTTCTTGCTACGAACCTGTGCCTGCACGATTGCGGGGCTCAGGAAAATGCAAAGGGGCAAGCACATTCGTGTGCATAGCAGCTGATGACGGAAGAAGCCGAGGAACGAATTTTTCGTGTCCATCTTGATTCATGGGTCGAGTGGAAGGTTCGGCAGGGGTGCGAGCGCACCTGATCCCGTGATGTCCTTCTGTCTCTTCGACCATGACGGTCAATTGGGTTGAACCGATTTGGCAAAGTTTGTCGATCGCGGTAACTTTGTGTTTCACGATGGCTGTCCATCCAGCCCCGTGACAGTTCAGCGGCGAGAACATTGACAGCCAAGCAGCCCGCTATCGCTGCCTCGCTTTTTGTTCACGTAGTTCACCATCTTTTGATACCTGCCAGACTTGCCCACTGTGAAGCTCGATCGCCGTCAACCAGCCGCCGCCATAGCAATAAGTATCAACACAGATCAGATGTCCCAAATCCAAAATTTCCCCATCCTTGTTTGCGGTATGACCCACCACCGCAACCTTGCCGCTTAAATGCGGTTGAGGGACCATGTCATCAAGTGAGTGCCAGCGAAGCATGTCGGCTGCTTGTTCGTTGAGCGGGATTTTCGGTGCGTAAGCTGCGTGAGTGAAGAAATGTCCTCGCTCTTCGTGAAAATCAACGAGTGACTCGAAGAACTCTAAATGTGAGTCTGGTAGAAAATCGAGGCTGCC
>Ga0315322_10002565_pt1 | contig 14055 bp, 20 predicted proteins | sample M110021515metaG_FD_203461 | JGI IMG/M metagenome (GOLD analysis project Ga0315322, IMG submission 203461) | Ammonia-oxidizing marine archaeal communities from Monterey Bay, California, United States - M1 100m 21515 | ecosystem: Environmental > Aquatic > Marine > Intertidal zone | place: USA... | reverse complement strand
TATTTAGTATTTTTTATTATTATTTAGATATTTAATAATATATAATAAAAGACATAACATAAAGGAAAAAATTATGGCTAGATTTAGCATTAAAAATACCTGTGTAAAATGTTTTAGTGAAAACCTCGATATCCCAAGCAAAAAAAATGCCGATACCATAATAACTTGCCTTGATTGTTCACACCAAGAAAGATGGGTGAAAATAGTAACCCTTGCATTAGTAAGAACTCGTAAAAAAGCTAGCTATTATTTTCAAAAAAGACAACAAGAATTCTATAAACAAGAAGACACAATAATCAAAGACAAAAACAAATAAGGTAAAAAGGTTATAATTATATCCCTAAAACATCGCGCATACTATATAAACCATTTTTAACGGATTCCAGCCATATACTAGCAACAATAGCACCATCAGCAAACACATCGCGATTATGTGCATCGTGCACAAAGTGTAAACTTTCTAACTTACCATTAAATGAAACTGTATGTTCGCCGACTATGTCACCTTCTCTGCTATCGGAAAAAGTAATATCTTTGTTACTTTCTCGTTCTTGATTGTATTTATAAACATCATCGAATTCATCACCCCTTGCCTTTGCAATTTCCTTGCCTAGGGATAAAGCGGTGCCACTAGGTGCATCTATTTTATTAATATGGTGAGCTTCATCAATATGTGTTTCGAATTTATCAGATGATAATACCGCGCCGGCTTTTTCACAAATAGCAAATAAAGTATTTACCCCAACTGAAAAGTTTGACGAATAAACAATAGGTATTTTTTTTGAATATTTTTTTATTAACGCTTCATCTTTACTAGATAATCCAGTTGAACCGATTACCATTTTTGTATTGTATTTTTCGGCTAGTTCTAGGTTTCTAGCTGTTGAGCCAACCGGTGTAAAATCAATTACTACATCACACTCACTAAACACTATATCAGCATCATCAGTAATTTTAATCCCAGTTTTTTCTATGCCGGCGATATCACCAACATCACTACCAATATATTTATTATTTCCGCGAACTAATGCACCGTTTAATTGAATATCTTCGTTGTCGTTTATCAACCTAATTAATGCCTGTCCCATACGACCGGTACAGCCTATTACCGCAACATATAACATTATTTATTTTTACCTTTTAATTTATCAATTTGTTTTTTTAACTCTTCGTTTTCTAGTCGTGCTTTTGTCGCCATTTCTTTAACAACATTAAATTCCTCGCGCTTTACTAGATTCATATCTTTTATGTTTTTTTCAATGCCGGATTGTATCAAGCCATCGATTTCATTTTTTACGGATTGGATTCCACCTAACGCACCGGTTGCGGTTTTTGCTAGGTCATTAAGTAATTTATTTTTTATTTGCATAATAACGATTATATAATCATTTATAAAATAAATAAATACAAAAAAAAATTTATCTATGTTATATAATTATAAAAAATTAAAAAGGATCTGAAATGAGTAAATACTTACAAGAACTATACGGTGATGAAACAACACGAGTAAAACTTGCATTCGATAGCGAAGACCCAAAAGTTCTACACGATTTAAGCCAAGATGCCTGCCTTGCAGTTCGCCTAGAAGTTGCAGGTAACGAAAATGCCCTGCCACAAACCTTGAATATCCTAGCCGGCGATAAAGATAACGGTGTTCGCCTGCAAGTTGCCGGTAATTTTAACACCCCAGCAGAAGCAATAAAAAAATTACTCAAAGATTCATCAAGCGCAGTAAGAGAAGAAGCATCTTATTCAGACCACGCATAAAACAATTGTCAAAACTTAATTATTATTGTATTAGTTTTTTACATACCCTAATATGCCGTCGTAGCTCAGTGGTAGAGCGCGTCATTGGTAATGACGAGGTCGGAAGTTCAATTCTTCTCGACGGCACCATTTGAGGTTTTCACCCCGACACTACTGACTAGTGTAAAACCTGCCCTACTCGTTTTATCGCGCTTCTCCTTTTAAGATAGGTTGACAAATATTTTCTATGTCTTCTACAGCCTTATCTATTTTCTTTGTTAATTCATCTCCATCTTCTGACCAAATAACTTTCTCCCATTTTTGTAAAAGATCTTTTTCAAGATATTTATTATCAAAATGACGACAAAGACCTTGTGCCGAATATCTTATTTCACTGTGAACTTCTCGCATATTTTTAAATGGTTCTATATTATCAAATACAGCTTTAAACAAAGATTCTAACTGGTTTATTTTTACCATAGACTCTGAACGAGAATCCAAGCGTAATAATGTTATACCACCTATTGCTCCTGCCTTTTTCATTTTTTTTATAAAATCGTTACTTTCTTCTAAGTTATTTAACTTTATTGTTTCATCTTCATAACTAAAAGGATTACGAACCCAATTTAAATCTGACTTCAAATGATTAAATGCATATATTGCATCTTGAGCTAACTTCATTTTATATTCGTAACTTTTATTTTTATTATACTTATTTGCACTCTTGACTATTTTAATAGTTCCATAACCTGATAACAATGCACCTATTGCACCTAAGGCACCAAAAAAAATTTGAACCGTAATACCTGAAAACATCTCCATCATTCTCTCTCTTTCCCATTCAACTAATAGTTGATAAGGTGATAGCACAGTAATATAATATTTACAATAATATTTGCAATTATATTTGCGGGTATGATTGAGAGTAAATAAAACCGGCTATAACAACCAAAAGTGATATAGGATTATTTTATTTATTTTACCGATATTGTTATTGACTAGTGTAAAATTATTTCTTATTGTTAGATTTATATTAATTTTTAAGGAAAGTGTATTATGAAATTAAAGAAAGATATTATGATTGTAATTAATATTATATTTGCAATAATATTAATTATTGTTTTTGAAGAATTAAATAACCATTATCATACTAGAAATGCTTTAAAAAATGCTTGGAATTTAATATTGTTTTCGACGGGGATTTATATGATAATAAACTTATATTATATAATAAATACTAAAAGTGATAATACAGATAATTTAATAAGTCTGTGGATTAAACTTAAGAAAAAACAAATTAATGACGAGTTAAAGGATTAATTTTTGAAGTATATCCTTTTTATAGAATAGCCTACAAACATTTCACCTAAACAAACAAAACCCCAAACAAATCCTGAACCAAGTGCCCAAAATGTAGAAATAGCAATTAATATAAAAATCGCATTTTTATCTTCTTCATTTGTTTTTGCTATTATAAATCCAATTACTACAAATATTATAAAATAAAAAAACACTTTAACTTACTCCTTTTTTTACTTCTCTTAATACATAATCTCTCCATTTTTCATACCAGTACCATTTTTTACCTACGAAAACACCATACTTATTGTCTGGGTCTTTAAAAAATTCTTTATTAGATTTCCATAGCATATTAAGATTATACATATTAAAATCGGGAAAGCCTTTTTTATTTATAAATTCTTTAATTTCTTTTGGCAAAAACTTATTTTTTTCAGTCTCAATCACAACATCTAAAAGACTGGAATATCTAGGATCTTCTTTTGTAATTAATAATCTAGCATCAGGAGCTTTATTTATATCTTTAACATATGTATATACTATATTAAAACAATATTTATGATTATTACTTGACAAAGTATAATCATTCATATTTTTATATAGAGCCTGAATATTTGGCGCTATATTTTCATTTTCATTTAATGTTAACACTTGTGCCTTATCCATTTTTCCAAATTGTAATGCAAAAGACAAATGATCTCCTAATGATAAATGATCTCCATAATTCTTTATCAAAAAATCATTGTAATTTAAAATAGAAGCCTGAAAAAAGCCTGCAAATTTTGCATCAATACTTTTTGTTTGCCCCAAATTATGCTCCACTTCGTTACGCAGTAGAGACAAATCAGCAAGTAACCTTCTTTCATCATCACTCAAAGGAATATAACTATGCTTTATTATTTCACTATAAGATAGTGTGAAATTATTATTTTTATATATACTATGACCATTATTTAATAAATAATGTTGTAATAATGCAATCCAAGCAACCTGAGACATTAATAAAAACTGCTCTGACTTAAATGTTAACATAGGATTATTAAAAGCTTGTATAGCAGAAAGCATTGCTTCTCTAGATTTTATAAGATATTTGTCATTATCTTTTTCAGGGTGCAAGTTTGTTTCTATATTATATTGTTTTTTTTGTAATAAATATTCTTCAACCTCGGCAAGGGTTGCAGGAATTATGTCTTTTTTCTTCACATTTTGTATAGAACTTTGATTTATAGTTGTTTTTCTTCCGTACCCTATTATAAAGGCAATATCTTGATCTCTATAACCTTGCTCAAGATAATATTTTATAATCTTGATTTCTTTTTTATTAACGTAAGTGCTAGGAGTATTCTTTTTAATATGAGAAAACATAATATTATCCTATATATATCCAATGTTGATAGTTTGTTTATAATTTTTTGGGTTTCTAGGGATACAGTGATTTTATCGTTATATATAAATGTTAAAAAAATATTTCATAATTCTCTCTCTTTCCATTCAACTAATAGTTGATAAGGTGATAACACAGTAATATAGTATTTACAATAATATTTGCAATTATATTTGCGGGTATGATTGAGAGTAAATAAAACCGGCTATAACAACCAAAAGTGATATAGGATTATTTTATTTATTTGTTTAAAATCTAGTCAGATTTAGGCATTAATTTTTTAGTAATGTTTTTCTATTAGATCGCATGCATCCTTGATTGAGTGGTGCATAGAAGTTTTTTCTATGTCTACTTCTTGTTCAATGTTTTGGCAATTAGATTCATCATCTAGTGTAGCTATGCTGTGTTGATGGCTACGCGGGATACATTCGAGTATTTTTTGATTTTCGAATATGCTTTCGATTTTGTTAGTTATTTTCGAATCTAATTCTTCTGATTTTTTACAGTCTTTTAATAATTCTTCGTATAGATCTTTTTTAGTTACTTTAATTATTGTAAGAACAACACAAATAAGTGCATTGCTTTCATTATATTTTTTATGTTTAAATGCATTTATAACAGCAGGTAATTTTTTCAGAATCTTTGACAATTCTTCCGCATTTATATTTTTTTCAGTTATTAAATTTACGATAGTTTTTTTTATAACATCTTCATCAATAACATCTTTATCAATATCGAGGTCTTGTTCTTTAAAAAACTTGTTAATGTGGCTTGTTATTTGTGTTTTGTCGTTTTTTGTATCTTTTCCCATTATATCATCTTTCTGTTATTTTAATTCTACTAATGATAGTTAAATCATAGCAAAAACAATATTTTTTTACAATTACATTTATAAATTTTATTAGGTAAAGATAAAGTTCGGTAAGAATAAAAATAATTGAAAAATTTATCTTATTATTTTATATTGATATATCAACAGTAATAAAAAGGAAAAGACTATGTCAATAATGCCTGATAATTGGATTGAGAAACAAGCAAAGCAAAATAAAATGATTGAACCGTTTGTTAATTCTCAGAAACGAGATGGGATAGTTTCATACGGTGTGTCATCATATGGTTATGATGCTCGTTGTGCTCCTGAATTCAAAATTTTTACAAATGTAAATAACGGTCTTGTTGATCCCAAGAATTTTTCCGATGATTGTTTCGTAGAAGTAAACGCGAATGAATGCATAATACCGCCTAATTCATTTGCCCTTGCCCGTACTACTGAATATTTTCGTATTCCAGATGATGTATTAGTTATATGCTTAGGTAAATCAACATATGCTCGTTGTGGAATAATTGTAAATGTAACCCCACTTGAACCTGGTTGGGAGGGACATGTAACATTAGAATTTTCAAACACAACTCCCCTACCAGCAAAAATTTATGCCAATGAGGGTGTATGTCAATTCTTGTTCTTTAAATCAGATCAAAAATGTGACACTACATATGGCGATCGTTCAGGTAAGTATATGGGGCAAACTGGCGTGACACTGCCGAAAATTTAGGTAATTTTAATGGAAAAAATCGTAATAAAAGGCAATCGTCCGTTATCTGGTGAAATTGAAATATCAGGTGCTAAGAATGCTGTTTTGCCTTTAATGGCGGTTTCTCTTTTAACCAATAAAAAACTATTGTTAAAAAATGTTCCTGATTTAGCAGATATAAAAACTTTATCCGGTGTTTTACAAGAACACGGAACACAAATAAATAAAATAAATGAAAAAGAATACGGTTTTGACCTAGAACTTACAACTCCTGAAATAACATCTACAACCGCATCATACGAGCTAGTTCGTACAATGCGCGCCTCTGTGTTGGTACTTGGCCCTTTGTTAGCAAGAACTGGTAAAGCAAAAGTATCTTTGCCTGGTGGGTGTGCAATTGGGGCTAGACCTGTTGATTTGCACCTTAAAGCGATGCGAGCATTAGGGGCAAATGTTAAAATCTCACAAGGTTATATTATTGCGACTGCTCCAAATGGATTAAAGGGTGGACAATATACATTTCCGGCTGTTTCAGTAGGAGCAACGGAAAATGCAATTATGGCATCTGTGCTTGCCGATGGAACAACAACATTAAAAAACTGTGCGAAAGAGCCTGAAATAAATGACTTAATAAAATGTCTTGTTGCAATGGGGGCAAAAATTTCTGGGGTTGGGACAAGTGTACTTAAAATTAAAGGGGTAACATCACTAGATGGTAATACACACACCGTTATTGCTGATAGGATAGAGGCCGGTTCGTTTGCTTGTATCGCTGGAATTATGAAAACCGAGATTACTCTTAAAAATATCGAGCCTGATATATTACAACATCCGATAAGTGTATTAAAAGACATAGGAGTTAAAACGACAATAAACCAAAATTCAATATCTTTTAAAGGGCAAGAAATTAATCCTGTTGATATTGAAACGGCACCATATCCATTATTCCCCACCGACTTACAAGCTCAATTTATGGCGTTATTATGTGCTTCAAATGGCACAAGTGAAATAGATGAACAAGTATTTGAAAATCGCTTTATGCATATTCCTGAATTGACAAGGTTGGGGGCAAATATTACTCTAAAAAATGATAAAGCTGTTATTACAGGAGTGGATAATTTACAAGGGGCGCCTGTAATGGCGACTGATTTAAGGGCTTCTATGAGCCTTGTAATCGCTGGATTATTTGCAAAAGACACAACAACAATTAATCGTATTTATCATTTAGATAGAGGTTATGCTGGATTAGAGCATAAATTATCAAAAATCGGAGCGGATATAAAGCGTATAAAATAAAATGACTGATAATTATAAACAAATATTATTAAAGGCAAAAGACGGGCAAGACCTAGCAGTAATAGCGGGTTTAATACAAGATAGTATTTTACAGTTAAGCGAGGTTAAATATGATGAAAAAAATAAAAACCTTGTCTTGATATTAAATCGTTTTTGTTGGGAAGTTAATTCAGAAAATGAAAAGCCGTATATCAGAACACACAGCATATTAAATTTTCAAAATGTGCTTAACATATCATCAACAAATATTGATATGAAGCAAGATAGAATGTATTCTTTATTATCAGCAATACCAAGTAATGATAATGATAATAATGTAAATATATTCCTTAGCTTTGCCGGCGGTGGAATTATTCGTGTAAAAGTAAGTAAAATAAATATTACGGTAAAAGATGTTGGCGATTATTGGGAAACGAACAATCGACCCCACCACGAAAATAACGAAGTCGAATAAAAAATTATTTTGTTACTGAGATTTCCAAAGGATACGAGCTATCCATTTTATATTTCTATTTTCTATTTCATAAGTATCATTGCCATCTAGTGATTCTAGTATTATTTTATGAGTCATTAACTTTTTTAATAAACAAACAAGGTTATCGTCATTTTTCATTGCAATAACAATTTTATCACCGCGACGAATATTATCACTCAATGTTACTATTAACTCATCACCTTTATTATAAAAACCGTTATAATCATTAGAATTAATATTTACTATAAAAGAATCACCGTCTATTTCTGTGCTACTTAGCTGTTTTTCACGAAATTCTTTTTTCATTATTCCAGTAGAAGAAATAAATGATTTATTAACTTGTAATTCACTAATTTTAATTTTTGGTAATTCCAATGTACCAACTTTATTATTATTTTTTATTAAATCAGCAAATTGCCCCATACTCATACCAGTAGTGCTGAGTATCTGAGATATACTTTCAGTTGTGGGCCAGCGACCGCGACCATCTTTACTGATTCTTTTTGATTTATTAAATATTGTTGCATCCAACCCTGATTTTTTTGCTAAACCAGATGGTGTCATTCCGTTTATTTGCGCTAGCTTATCAATAGCATTCCATATTTCTTTGTGTTTTAACATAAGTATTACCTTAATAATAATAGATAAAATTTTATTTTGTTCATAATTAGATTAAACTAACAAAATTCATTTAATTTTTCAATTAAAAATAGGAAAATAAGCATAGCTATTTTAGTCTAATAAATGTAATGTATAATAAAAAATCTACATTATGTTCTAACTATGTTCTTATTCTAAGTATTTAGTCCTATTTTATTCTTGACACAATTACACTTTAAGGTTTATAAAGATAACAACAAATAATCAAGAAAGGAGAATCTTAATATAAATAATTTAAATACCAATGGAACATTTAATAATGTTAAAGAAGCCTTGCACTGGGCAACAAATATGATGGAGTTATCCCATCAAGGAGCAAAAATAAAATCCGGTCTTGGGTTGTATAATAGAAAATTTGAACCAATAGATATTCTTATCCCTTTATGGCGTTGTGTTAAATCAGGAAAATTACCGAAAAATACTGAACATATCATAGACAAATATTTTAAAGTAGGTATTAAGCCATCAGAAGCAAATAATGATTACATAATATGGAAAGAAATAATTATACAATTAAAACCGATTTTAATTAAAAAAAATATAATAGTAGGAGGAAATAATGAGTAATAATAAAAAATTAGTAAAAAATACAAAAGATAGTTCTTGTGATGCGTTGGTAATGTTTTGCGATTCATCACTAAGGTTTTTAAATTTTTTAAAGCCGAAGTATAGACACTGTTTTGTAGCAATAAAATCGGAAAATGACTGGATTATTTACGAACCTTTATTAAATCGCACGGAAATTACAATTTTAAGAAATAGCAAAGCTCTTGAAGTGCGTCGTTTATTCGAATCAATGGGTTGTAAAGTAGTAAGTACAAACTTAAATAGAAGTTATGTTGTAAAATTCTCGATGTTTTCACCATTCACTTGTGTAAAAGCGGTTGGTAAAGTTTTAGGAGTTAGTACAAAAGGAATATTTACACCATATCAATTATATAAAAAGTTAATTTAGATAGGAGTAATATGTTGAATTCTAGTTATAAAAATGAAATACGAGATACTTTAAAAGATTATGAAAAAGCCAAAAGCAAGCATGCAAATTGGGTTGAATTATGGCGTGAATGCTATAATTTTACAAATCCAAATATTAGCAAAAAAAATAAATTTCCAATATATGATGCAACTGCACCGGATGCTGTTGACGAACTAGCAGGCGTATTAATAAATGAACTTTATCCTTACACTAGTGATTGGGTTGAAATAAAAGATATTAACACCAAGGAATTACAACACGATGATATATCTAACCAAGTAAGAAAAAACATTATGGAAGCGATAAGAACATCGAACTTCCAAGTTGAAATACATCAAATTATTATGGATTTAATAGTTGCCGGTACTGGGGTTATGTTAATTGAACAAGGTGATTTAAACAGTGATAATAAAATAAAATTTAATGCTCTAGACATACAAAATATTATTTTATCTGAAAAATCGCACGGACAAGTTGACGCGTTATATATTAATAAAACATTTTCATTTGATGAATTAATAACCAAGTATCCTAATGCCAAGGCATTTATTTCTTGTGAAAAAGAAAAATCATACAATGTAATAGAAACAATAAAACAAACAAATGGTAAATGGCAACTTGTCGCTATTTTATTGAATGATAAAAAAAACCAAATCATAATGAAGACGGAGTATGAAAACTCGCCTTTTGTGGTATTTCGCTGGCAAAAACAATCAGGAGAAGTTTACGGTCGTTCGCCAGTAATGAAATCTTTACCTGATATAAAAACTGTTAATAAAATTGCAGAACTTACATTAAAAAATGCATCTATTAGTGTAACAGGTATATGGCAAGCAGATGATGATGGAGTATTAAACCCGAATAATATTCGTTTAGTTCCGGGGGCTATTATACCAAAGGCTGTTGGTTCAAGTGGGTTACAGCCATTAAAAAGCCCCGGTGAATTTAATTTATCAAATATGTTAATCGAACCATTACAACAAAGAATTCGTAAAAGTCTATTAGCGGGTGTATTTACAACTAGCACACTAAGAACAGCGACCGAAGTTGCCGAACAAGCAATGCGTGCTAGACAAATATTAAATTCTGTTTTCGAAAGAATAACGCAAGAAGCTATGATACCGATGATAAAAAGAATTACAAATATATTAGTTAAGCAAGGAACCATTATAAACCCAAAGCAACACAACTTATATATTGATGCAATATCCCCTAACGAAAGATTTAATAAACAACAAAAAGTTATGGTCGTAAAACAGGTTATTAAAGAATTAAAACAACTAGGCATAGATATATCAAATGTATTTGATATAAAAGAAACATTGTTATGGTTATCAAGACAAATGGAATTACCGGATTCTATATTAATAAATAACAATGATTTTATGCTAGAAAATTTAAACGATATCAATAATTTTGTTAATAATCCACAGCAGGAATTATTAAATGAGCAATTGTAAACTACCTTGGGGAAATGACAAAATACCTGAATATGATGATATAGAAAAAGCATTATTTAAAATATTTACATCAAAAGATGGTGAAATATTATGGCAATATCTAAAACACACCATAATTGAAAATAATTCACAAGAAACGGATCCTATAAAAATACATATGAATAACGGTAAAAAAATCTTGGTTATGCATTTAAGAAATTTAGCACAACGACAAGTGGGATAAATAAAAGAAAAATGCGAGTATACAATTAGTATATTCGCATTTTTCTTTGTAAAAGATAATTATTAATTTAAATAATATCCATTTCAATCATTTTTTCAGCTATTTGTATCGTATTAAGTGCTGCGCCTTTTCTTACATTATCTGACACACACCAAAATGTAATAGAATTTTCTTTGCTTGTATCGTTTCGCAAGCGAGAAATATAAACATCATCATTTCCAGTAGATTCAAATTGTGTAACATAACCACCATTTTCGCGATTATCAACTAATGTCAAACCTTCCGCATTTTTAAAGGCTTTTCTTGCTATGTCTTCGTTCATTTTATCTTCGAATTCAACGGTTATAGCTTCGGCGTGTCCTGTAAATACTGGAACACGAACCGCGGTCGCAGAAACTTCTATATTCGCATCAAGTATTTTTTTAGTTTCAACACGCATTTTCCATTCTTCTTTTGTATAACCATCGTCCATAAAAACATCTATGTGCGGGATACAATTAAATGCAATTTGTTTTGTAAATACTTTTGGATTAACCGCATCATTTTTATAAATCCCAGCAGTTTGATTAAATAATTCATCCATCGCATCTTTACCACCGCCACTTGTTGCTTGATAAGTAGAAACAACAACTCGCTTAATTTTAGCAACATCGTGTAACGGTTTTAAAGCAACTAACATTTGGATAGTTGAACAATTAGGATTAGCAACTATACCCTTTTTAATATTTTTTAAATCTTGCGGGTTAACTTCCGGTACAACCAATGGCACATCGTCATCCATACGCCACACAGAAGTATTATCAATAACTATTGCCCCAGCCTTAGCTGCAATTGGCGAATATTCTTTTGATATAGCACCACCCGGTGAAGATAGAACTATATCTACTTCTGAAAAATCAAAAGTTGCCAAATCTTGACATACAAGTTGTGTATCTTTGTATTCTATTTTCTTGCCAGCTGAACGCGCGGAAGCTAGTGGAATAATTTCAGAAACAGGGAAATTTCTTTCTTCTAGTAACAACAGTAATTCGCGACCCACATTACCTGTTGCACCTGCAACAGCAATTCTATACGACATAATCAATCTCCATATACTTTTATTTTTAATGTATTTTTCGAGTATTTATTCTTTAACCCTTAATAAACACATAGATATAATAATAACCTAGATAAAGAGTACAAATCAATAATATTTTATTTAATATTTTTTAACTATTTTAATTCCAATATTTGGACAACCATTTACAAGGTTTAGATGATTTAAATATATTTGTTTTATACCCTTTTATAGCTTGATTAGGCAAAGGATAGCCGTGGAAAACTAGTATTCGCATATCATCAGGTTTTTTAGGCGTTAAAAATAAATTTAACGGGAATAAATAACAACAATTCCTTTTGAAAGAACAAATCCATTGTGGCTTCCAAAATACAGTTTCATTTCTTAATACCCAAGAAACATACTGTTGTTCAATGCGAAAATTATTTAATGCCCACTTAGTATTTTTTGAAAAATGCTCAAAGACTTTACTATGTTGTTTAGGGTTAAACCTAAACACAGATGTATTTCCAACACGGCCATCACGCCAAAACATAACTTTTGAGCGTCGTTTTTCTAGCCAATCTTGAATAACAACAAATTTTCCTTTTTGATATTCAAATAAATCATCTAATTTACCGGTAATAACAACATCAAGATCAAGAAATATTACATCACCATCTAAATCAGCAATATCTGGCTTAAATAATCCTACTTTTCGCCAAGTTTCCCCACCTTTAATAGAATCAAATTTATTTTCATCGAAACCAGTATCAGGCAACGGATATATTTCAACCCTTTTATCGATTCCCTTTTTATTATCTGTTAAACAGACAAAGCGAAAATCGGCATCCATATTATTATCGACACCATTAAATAATCGGTTAACATATTCGCAACCGTATTTTTTGCCCCATTTAATACATAAAAATGTTGGTTTTGTCATCTTCTTTATCTTTATAATATATTTTCACCGTGTTCATCTTGTGATGACTTTACTATTAAATATTTATTAATAAAATATTTTATTTATTTTCAGAATTATTATCAGGCGACAACATCATCGTTGCTTGTCTGCCTTCCATATTTGGTTTGCTATCAACTTTTCCAATTCCTTCAATACCTTTTTCCACTCGGTTCATAATTTCCATTCCAAGTTCTTGGTGTGCCATTTCACGACCACGGAAACGAAGAGTGATCTTTACTTTATTACCTTGTTCCAAGAATTTACGGACATTACGCATTTTAATATTGAAATCATTCTCGTCTGTATTAGGACGGAATTTTACTTCTTTAATTTCAATAACTTTTTGTTTTTTCTTTGCTTCTGATGCTTTTTTTTGTTGTTCGTATCGGTATTTTCCGTAATCAATAATTTTTGCAACAGGTGGTTTTGCATTTGGCGAAATTTCAACTAAATCCAAACCAACATTGTGCGCTCTTTTTAATGCATCAGATGTATTGACAACACCGACATTTTCACCATTTTCATCTATTAAACGAACTTCCTCAGCTCTAATACTCTCATTTACTCTAGTAGTATCTTTTTTATTAGGTTTATTATTTATGACTATTCTCCTTATATAAAGTTAACCCATATCAGGCGCTTTTGCCTGATCAATTAAATTAGATATTGCAATATCTAAATCTAATACTTCTTGTTTATCAGTCCCAAGTCTGCGAATTGCTACTGTATTTTGTTCAGCTTCGCGATTACCAAGAATAAATTGTACTGGAACCTTTTTCAAACTATGCTCACGAACTTTGTAATTAATTTTTTCACTACGAGTATCTATTTCAACTCTTATGCCCTTGGCTTTTAATTTTTTAGCAACTTGATTAGCATATTCAATCGCACCATCAGTAATCGTGGCAACTACAACTTGAACAGGTGCAATCCACAATGGAAACTTCCCGCCGTAATTTTCTACTAAAATGCCAATAAATCTTTCAAAAGAACCCAATATA
>Ga0315322_10002564_pt1 | contig 14057 bp, 21 predicted proteins | sample M110021515metaG_FD_203461 | JGI IMG/M metagenome (GOLD analysis project Ga0315322, IMG submission 203461) | Ammonia-oxidizing marine archaeal communities from Monterey Bay, California, United States - M1 100m 21515 | ecosystem: Environmental > Aquatic > Marine > Intertidal zone | place: USA... | reverse complement strand
ACAAGTTGAACGTTCTCTTCGTATGATACTGCTACTATACCTACCCAGTCTGCAAATGCAATAATACCAAACCCTATTGGTACGTTCATTGCGAATGCTAGTGCGGTGTCACTAAGTGATTCTTTAAATGCTTGTCTTTTACTTGCTTTAGCCATGTATAAATTCCCCTTCCATGTTGCTGTTTATTTCTAGTTTGTCATACGGTCTTGTGCCATATGTTATTTTAAATAGGGCATAGTCATCTGCATCTTCAAAGACTGCATCAACACATAATGTTAAATCATAGTCTCCTTCGCCCCAACTTTTTTCAAAACTTACTGTACCGTTTGATGTTTCCGCCCATTTCCAATACTCGTTTAATGTATTGTGTACGGCATTATCATAAATGTAATCATAATCGCCGTCATCTTTTACATGTGTTTGTATGATTCTATGTTTATGCATTACGTCTCCTTAAATACATAACTATACCATACACACTTATAATAAACCAAAAGAACTCTATAACTAAACTTGCTAGGTTAGGTGTATATACTAGACTAACAGTTACAAGTATGGCTACAATTAAATTATTAAAACTATACCAAAAACCTTTTGGGTCTATTTTGTCAAGTTGTAACATAGCATAAGTTATTATTAATAATGCTACTCCTGTAAATCCTATTAAGTCTGGTATTGTAATCATTTCTTATCCTTGCGTTCCCACGCCCTTTGTAATCCATTAGGCATTGGTGGCCCATCATTTTTAATTGGTTCTGAATCTATATCTTTCTTATCTTTCTTGCCAAAGATTTTGTCGTAGTTATCTGTGTACTTACTATGGTCTGATTGCTTTGGAGCGGAACCTTTGCCACCGTGCCACTTGCCATGTCCTTTTGGTATCTCTGTCATTGTATTAATTAGTAAATATAGTTTTAATATAGTTGTTTTTTTGACACCAAGTTTCGAAGTGATGTTGCATTTCACTGGCATCATCAATGCCTAAATGATTAGTTCCTATGTCTGGTCCCATATGGAAATACTTTGCACTATTAAATAGATAACCTTCTTCAGGCAAATGGCTTTGGTCCCAATGTTGCCATTCTGTTAAAGGTGGTGCAATGAATATTATTGGTTTATTTAATTTGTAAGTTACATATTTTGCAAAAGAATCTAAGGCATACCAGTTTGCTTTTATTAACCATCTAATAGATATACTTGAATAAAGCAATCCTGCTTTCTCCATCTCTAATTTTACTTTTTCATCTTGTATAGGCATTGCATTATTAGTTCCGTAATAGCAATCTATCGCACCTTTGGTAACTGATATTCCTTCGCTGGTAAAATTGCCTACAAAACCATCAGCAGGAGTATCTCGGTCATTGCTAATAATATAATTTAAAAATGCAACTTCTCTGTAGTAACCATTTAAATAGTCTGATAAATGAAATGCCGCTTCTTTTGATGGAACTTTATAATCTTGATCAGTAATACTTGTTCTTAAAAAATCAGTTAGGCAATAAAATATTACATCAAAATTAGACATATTTGAATTACGCAATGTTTCTACAATTTTTACATGGCTTTGTCCAGGATAACTTCTGTGTGTTGTATTAAAATCGTGTTCTTTTGCCCAATTATATGCCCAATGTTTATAATCTACATTAATCGTTGCAAAACTATCTCCTGTTACTAATATATTCATACAAATAATTCTGCTAAATTCATTAGTACTGCTGTTCCTGTAATAGCACTACCTATCATAATTGCTTTATCGTTCCAACAATGTCCTACATATATCCAGGCTATGCTACTAAAGGCATAGGCTATTTTACCTGCTGTCATAAAGTCTGCACTCTGTAAAAATACTCCTGTAACTGCTAGTATAGTTGCTAACCATTTTATATAACTGTCAATAGTGCCTTCAGGCGTTACCGGTGTTAAGTCTTCTACTTGTACCTGTGCTTCTTCTAGTTCTTGTTTGAGTCTATTACGCTCTGCATTAAGTTCACGTGCTAGTTGTCCTGCTTTACTAGTTGTGTCCAGTGTCTTTACTTGTTCTTTAAATGACTTTTCCATTACATTACCATATAGTATTCTGCTATTAATGTTCTAATGAATAGTACAATACCTGCACCATTTAAAAGTATTAATGCTCTGTCTTTCCATAACAAGCCAACTACCATCCAGCCTGTTACACCTACTAAACTTAATATTGTGTCGTAAAATTGTAGTCCTTCTATACCTCTGATGCTCATGCTACTTAATATAAAACAACTTGCTACCCACTTAACATACCAACTTATGTCGTGCTTAGGTGTTGCACTCTTTTGTATTCTATTACTATTTGCTATCTCATCTGGATGATATTCTTTATTAGCCATGATTACTTTCATTCCTCTCTTGATTAAATTCTTCGTGAGTCCACACATGGAACTCTTTGTACTTTCTGAAGTGTGGTATCTTTTCGTATGTAACATAATCTCTGTCACAGTTACCACACCATTTTTCTATAGGATGATTGCATTCAGGCCACTTCCAATCGTGTGGAATCTGTATGTAAGAACTCACTACTGCATGTTCCTACTAAATTCTAATTCTTGTTCCCAATTTTCCTTATTACTAATGTATTGGTCTGTGCCTTTTTGTGCAATGATTAGTCGCCCACCATCCATATCTAATCTGATACTATCTGTTTTTACAATCTCACCATGCCTTCCTATAAAGGTTGCTTCTATATTTCCTTGTTTATCTTCTGGGTGCAGATTTTCTATTAATGTTACGATTTCCTCTTTCTTCATCCTCTTCTCATTCTTGCTATATCTTTTGCTTGATCAGTTCCTTTCATTACAGGGACTGCGTTAGACTTGTGCATTGTAGCAATACCCTGTATAAGGTCACCTGTGTACTTCATAGGCTCCTTCTTAGTACCATGGCTCATGCTCTCACTATTAAATGTACCTGACTTCATTTGCTGTTCCATAAGACTAGGATACTTTTCTCTATGATCAGCATCTAGTTTTGCTCTCCAATTAGTATCAGGCTGTAATTTTGTAAAAGATCTGTAATCTCTTGGGTCTGGTCTTTTAGATGCCTTACCATAACAATAGTCTATGTACTCTTGTAATGTATCGTATCTCATATGGTGCATATGGTTGCGTTTCATACTTCTATTATGCTCACGCCATCTAAGTTCTAACTCTTTGAGTTTACCTTTTGTAATTTTGGCCTTATACTTTTTAGTATTAATCGTAGAAAACCTGTTATCTAAATGCATTGTCATACACTTATTATAACAGGTTGTATTAGTTTGTCAACTATTTAATATTTAATTTAAATACTGATGCAGTAAGTTCGCCGAATGGCTTTGCTATAAAGGCCAATGCTCCAATCATTAAGATTGTGCCTATTGTTTCTTTGTCTAAGGTTAATGCTGTTAATACACCTGCTATTGCATATATAACTAATGATATACCTGCAAATGCGCCTATTCCTAATAAAAAATGTTTCATATTTTATACCTATAATGCGTAAGATTAATTTCTTACTCTCTAATAATAGCATATCTTGTGTCTTTGTCAACCTTTTTATACTATATATAGTACAATTTGTACTATTGTTGCATAAGTTTTTGAACACAATCTATGAATGATTGCTGTAGTCTGGGTATATGAACATCGTGTAAATGTTTAAAGTTGTAGTCTGCAATAAGCATCATTGCTTTCCATTCGCTCCTACTAGGCTTTTGCATTTCGCTTATAATTCTAGCAACTCTATCTACTCTTTCATTACTATTATCCATAGTATCGTACCCCTGATCTATAAAATCACCGTAGTCTTTAAACCCTAATTGTTTATGATGATATTCTAAATGTGTGTAGTCATTGATGTTGATACCAGGCGTGTAGTACATGATTTGTTTTAGCCATTTTTCAGATATGTTTACTAAAGAATTTACATTATTTGTTTGCCAGTCAGCCATATAATTTTGATTAGTATCTACATTTAGGTTAAAGAATGTATCTGCCCACCATTCTGTCTGTACAAACATATCACGTTCTCTACCGAACTCTATATCGTTAGGTAATCTTTTGGGTGCTATTTTTTTAAATTGCCTTTGTGCAAATTCACTATTATCTATACCATGCCATTTAAGTTGCTCATAAAAGAACTTAGGATGATAACTGCCTACATCACACACTGAGTATATAAGTTTTTCTTCATTACCTAATAAGTCATATACAAAAAGAGAACCTAACATTCTACATCTTTGGAATGTTGTATGTCCATTTAATGCTAAGAATAATGTTTTCTTTCTATCGTAATCTTTTAACTGCTCAACATCTAGGTAAGGTACACTACATGGATCGTCTTTTAAATCCGGATCATTCGCTGTAAGTATTTTACTAAGGTGTAACCAATCGTCTCTATAATGTATACCAGTCACTACTTCACCATCCATTCTAGGACAATTTGTAAAGAAACCTATTTTGTTTATATCATAACCTAGATTGTCTAGGTATGTTTCCATTGCATTATTTCTTATAGGAAAACTTTCAAACGTATCATCACAAAAGATCTTACCTTTAAACTCTTTGAAACAGTAATTCAATATATCCCAGTCCAGACCTATAAAGGTTATCCAGTCTACTACTATTATTTGATTGTGGGTGTTATATTCTCTTAGGTAATCTAGAGCTTTAAACGGTTCTCGATCTGCATTTATATAGATGTAAGAATAATCTAGATGTTTCCAAATTAATGTTGAGTTGCCAGATGTATATACACCATTATACCCATCGTCTTCTCCTTCGTAGTGTTTTTGAAAACTAAGTTCCCTATCCATTTGAGGAAGCATACTATTAAATACATCTACGAAGCCGTTCCAGAACTCTTTATTAGGTTCTTTTTGTCCTTTATAGTTATTGAATAATATTACTGACTGATCCATTGCTTATAAAATCTATTTACTTCGTATTCAACAGGGTAAGGAGGGTATCCTAACTCTGTCCATCTATGGCTAAAGGGTAGCATTTTATTAAGGTCACCGTCATCTGAAAAAGGTCTTTCCCAAGCATAGTTTGGATCGCGAAACCATTTAAGATCATGGTAAGGTTGATTATATTCCTCCCATGTTTTATGATTACTTGAACTCCAACTTGAGATGTGATGTATTTTATACAAGCCTTCTGCTAAATGTACTGGCTCATTACCTATTTGGATACAATCTATATCAGGATAATCAAGTAACTTATTATAAAGTTTCATACCACTGTCTCTCATCCTACGAGCCAAATCAGCATCATCAAAATGTGTAACTACATAGTTCTCATCGTTCAAAAGTCTATGTTCTAAAATATAATCAGGACAGAAACTAAATATTTGTCCTAGATTATATACTTGTCCTACATCGTATGTGTCCCATTGTTCTCTAGGTTGTTGAGGCCAAAAAGGAATATAATTATTTTCAAGGTTATCTACTAGTAAAGAGTCTAATACTTCTATGTTTAATATTTCAACATCTGCTTGTAATAATATTGCTCTATTAAGTTTTAATAAACTTGCGACACGAAATATCCAGTTATATCCTCCTGAACTTCCAATATTATATTCAGATGCATAGTAGTAAGAACCTGTGTCCTCACACCATTGCTTTATTTTAGATTGGTTTCCGTTATCAAGAACTATAAAAGAATAATCTTTATACTTTTCTTTGAATAATTCAGGTGGATTAAAACTTATCCATTCGTTTTGCTCTATGTATGTTAAAAGGAAAACTACCTTATTTTTAAGATCCATAATCCTTTAACATTTTTTTAATTTCCATTGCATGTTGTTCTTCCATACCAATCTGTCCTCTGGCATATTCTTCCAACATTACACTAGCATCTTCTACTTCTGTTAAAAGTTCTTTATACTTCTCTACAGCAGACATTTCGTGATCTAAACTCTCCTGTAATATTTGCACTACACTATGATCATGTGACTCTTCGATATGTGCTATTTGCTGACTAGGATGTCCGCCAAAGCCTGTGATGTATTCACCTGCTTGTAAGGCGTGTTGTAAACTTTCTGTTGCTTGTTCTTGTAGGAATGCAACAATAGGAATTCTGTTAGGCCCGGTAATCATTAAAGAACTGTGTGCATATCTCACTACACCAGCCATCTCTAATTCTATAATATCATTTAGTATATCACATACTTTTAATGTATTAAGTTCTCTCATTTTTTATCCTCAGTTTTTCTTACTATCCAAACTACTAATAATGTAAATACCATTCCTGCAAATACATATTCCATACTATTCTCCATCGTAATACTCAAGACGCTCTATGTCGTCTTCAGTTGTTTCTTCACCATATTGTATTTCTATAATATGACATGGTACTTTACCTTTGTTTACAATCTGATGCCATTCACCTTTACGAACAATGAATACTTGGTCGGTACTTATAGTATAAAATTCATGTACTTCAGGATTATGTTCTAGTCTGCCATGTTTTACTTCGCATTGGCCGTGGCTAACAAACCAAATCTCATCTCTCTTAAAGTGTCGTTGATAACTGATACCCTTACCAGGTTCTATAATTAACTCTTTTACTTTAACTGCTGAGTCTTGGAAGAGATTTGAGAACTCTCCCCATACTCTACGTTCAGTTGGATACTTCCATTCTTTCAATATCCAACTACTACTATTTGCTTTATTAGTACCGCCAATACCAAACACAAATTCGTATCCTTCTACTGTCATTTCCGGTATGTTGTCTTTGCCTCTATCACCTCCGTTCGCAAAAACCATATTGTAACCAGTATATGCATTTTTTATATGCTCTAAAGTTTGGCATACTGAGCCATCTTCATCGCCACCTGCAAATACATTATCAACAATATCTATATGCTGTATAATATCTGCACGTTCTTCAAAAGGCATAAAAGGTCTGCCTTTCTTTCTTGTTAGCCATTCATCATTATTGAGAATAACTATAAGTTTTTCGCCAAGTGTTTTGGCCTGTCTTAGTAAATTTAAATGTCCAGAGTGTAAGGGGTCAAATCCTCCGCTTACTACTACTATTGTCTGTTTCTTAGCCTTGACCACGATCACGCAACCTTCTGATTCGTTCTTTTGCCGCCCATGCTTTACGTTTTTCTCGTTTACCTTTAAGATGTTTCTGTCCAACCTGTGCTGGTGGCATCCATTCGCCTCTCATAATCTGAGTATCTACATCTTTTTTAGTTTTCTTAATTGCTTGTTCCTTCATACGTTTTCGTTTTACTGAAGGCTTTTCGTAATGTTCTCTTTTAGATAATTCTTTTTGAAAGTCCATTTTTTCTAGTACTTTCTTTAGGCGTCTGATTGCACCATTTACATCATCGTATCTGACTTCTATATTTCTACCTTTAAAATAATCTAGGAACTCTTCTTTTTTGCGAGGCTTATGTTCTTGCCTATATGGTTTCTTGTGTTTGTTAAAAGTCATTAATTCCTCTGTAAAGTTTAAAGTCTGTGTCTATCTGTTCACCATCTTCTGTAATTAGAATAGGATTGTTTTCATATTTATACGGATACTTATCTAATTTAATAGTATGTACACCCATTTTATTGAAATCTTCTATCCTATACATTATATTTGTAACACTATTATCTATTAAACTTTTAATAGACCTTGCTCCTATTTTACTCTTATGGCATTTCTCTGCTACAAAATTTAAATATTCCTCTCCAAATTCTAGGTTTATTTTGTCAAGTTCTAATAAGGCATTCACTTGTTGTAATGTACTATTTTTTATGTCAGTTAATAATTGTCTTAGTTGTGATCTATCTAGTTGTTCTAAGGTTGCTATAACTGGCAATCTGCCTACTAGCTCAGGAATCAAACCATAGTTTACAACATCTACATTTCTTATTTCGTCTAGTAATGAATCTTTTTGGTCTTCACTTACAAGTTTACTATTGAAACCCATATTACTTTTACCTTTAATACGTTTTTCTATAATATCTTCTATGCCTACAAATGCGCCACTGAGTATAAACAATATATTTGATGTGTCGAATTCTGCATAATCGTCTCCAAACTTTTTACCGCTTTGTACTTTTAGTTTAGTCGTTGTGCCTTCTATTAATCGTAGTAATGCCTGTTGAACACCTTCACCACTTACGTCTCTTGTATTAGTATTACTTTCACTACGTCTTGCTTTCTTATCTATTTCATCTATAAACACTATGCCTCGTTGAGCAAGGTCTATATCAAAGTCTGCTAGTGTAAGTAATCTTTCTAATACACTTTCTACATCTTCTCCTACATAGCCTGATTCTGTTAAAGTAGTTGCATCTGCTATAGCAAATGGTACCTGTAACTTGTTTGCTAATGTTTTTGCTAACAATGTTTTACCAGTACCGGTTGAACCCATTAGAAGAATATTAGATTTCTCTATAACTGTGTCCTTAACTAATCTACTAATACGTTTATAGTGATTGTATGCATGTACACTTAATAATTCTTTTGCGGAATCCTGTCCAATTACATACTCGTCTAAATAGTTTTTGATTTCCTGTGGCTTTGGTATATTTTCATATGACATGCCAGTAATATTTAAATCATCTGGGCTTCTATCTATAATATCATAACTTATTGTTACGCATTCATTACAAATATAAACACTAGGACCTGCAATTAATTTTTCTACTTGATCTCTATTTTTACCACAGAAATTACAGGTTAAGTTATCGTTATTTGTTTCGCTCATTTTTTACCTAAGTACCTTTTATTAGTATCTGGTTTGTCTGTCTCTTTAGGTAGAGGCATTGCCCAAAAACCTATCTTCTTTTTAACGTCTTCTTCAGAACTTTTCATTAACAAATTATATATATCATCTTCACTTAGGTCTTCCTTGTTTAACTCGCTCTGTGCCATCAAACGGGCGGCTTCACGCAAGTCATTAGTTGATGCTTTTTCTATAACTTCTGGCTCTTTGGAAGAGATATCATTTATAGTATTTTCTAAAGATTGTATCTGTGTTATATAATTTCGTTCTTGTTGACTTGCTAATGGCACAACTACTTCTTTTATTCTTTCGGGTCCAGGGACTTCCACTCTCCGCTCTGGTCCGGGCACCTCAACTTCAACGATTCGCTCTGGTCCTGGAACTTCCTTTTCGACAATTCGTTCAACCTCCTTGATGACCTCAACCTCCTTTGCGACTTCAACCTCAATGATCTTTTCAACTGGAACCTCCCTGTCAATTACGACTTCCTTGATTATTTCAACTGGTACTTCTACTATAACTTCTTTTGGTTTCTCGTCAAGAGCTTTTAATGTTTTTTTGTATTTCTTTTCCAATGACGATAAGGCCTGTTGTATTTCCTTTACTCTTTTTTTTTGAGTAGCAGTTTCTTTATCAGGGCCTTGTAATATTGTTTCTTTCTTTGAACCTTTTGGAGGTGTTGGAGTATTTTTAGGACCGGTACTTTCTAAGTTTATACCATACCTAAGTAATGTTTGGTTAGCCGCTATCAGTAACATGATTGCTAATGGGTCAAACACAAAAACAAATAGCAGTATGAATATTCTTACTGCCTTGTCCATAACAGATTGATCAGATGCACCGTAAAGTAATTCGGCTACATATTTAATTGGACCTATCTCTCTGTCTAAATCTCTAACTTTGCTTTCTGCTTCAAACTTCTCGTCTTTTAATATAGCAATGTCATTGTAAATTAAATCTATATCTGCATTAAAGCCATTTACTTTTTCTATGTTTGCATCTTGTTGATCGGAACTTGTATTTCTCAGTCTGTTTATTTCTGCATTAGCACCGTTAATTGTATCTTGTGCTTGTAGCCTATATGCATCTATATTATCTTGTTGCTTGTCTATGTCTGCTTTGATGTCAGCACGTTGGCTTTCTTGTTGGGAGTATAAGTCGTTTGCCTGTGCTACATAGTCTATTGTTTGTTTTGTATCGCCCTGGAATATACCGCCTTCTTCTGTGGTAATAACTTCAACACCTTTGTTTCTTAAATCATTTACTGCTTTATCTAATACTGCTAACTGGTCTCTGAGTCTTTGTATTTGTCCGTTAGCAAAGTCTATGTCGCCTTGTACTCTTTCCCATGCACCATCTCTGATTGTCTCTTGTTGCTTAATACTTTCACTAACATCTACACTACCGCCTACACTTAGTATTCTGTCTTCTAAGATAGCAATCTTATTCTCTTCTCTAAGTATAAGTCCGTCTACACGTTCTACTTCAGCAAAGGCTACAGCACCGTCACTAGAAACGTCAGAGGCGGCCTTAGACAAGTAACCATATATACCTGCTGATGTTATTAGCATTAGGACTACTACTGCTGATGTAAGATATGTTTTAAGTGCTAGGCTTGTTTCGTTCCAATAACGATATAACCAACTTGCTGTTAATAGTTTACCTACTTCTAATGTGCCAGCCATAATGGCTACACTCATTGGCATACCACCAAAGAATATCATTAGTCCAGCAATACTGAACCAAGCGGCCACGCCTGCTATCGCAAGGGCTGTGATCAATGTAAGGATACCAAACAACATAGTAGTACTATTTATCGTAATTTGGGTAGGGTAATTTAAGAAAGTGAAGGGCAAGTAGATATCACTCTTGCCCTCATTCTAAACTATTCGTTCATCATCTATCTTTCTTCGTTATTTCTCAGAATCTACAAATCGTATCTTCTGAGTGTCTGCAAGTTCGCATGTTGCACTATTGGCTTCATGTTCTCTTACAGTGACCTTTTGAACCCAACATCTTCCGTTGCTGATATCATTAACAATCCGTTCTGCTTCGTCAAAGGCCTGTTCAGCAAATCTTTCACAACCTACTGCACCAACAACTCTCAGATCAATTAGATTTTTGTCTGCTAGTTCTTGGAATGTTTCAAACTCTGGATCATCACTTGCTAACAAGTAAGTATGGTCAAACATATATTTTAACCATTCTTTAAGTGGCTTTAGTCCACCAAAGTCTACTGCCCAGTTGCGATCATCTAATTCATCACAACCAAATGTAAACTCAAATTGTAAAGCATAACCATGTATTAAGTTACAGTGGCTATCTGCTCGCCATTGTCTAAATGCACAGGAATGCCCTGTGTTGTGCGTATATGTTTTACCGGAATAAAATCTTTTTGTCATTACATTACCTCTATGTATAAACTACATTATACACGATATTTAGGCAATGTCAATATTTTTCTGCCAGTTATTGGCTAATTACTTTTTCTTTTTTTCCATTATTGCTACTGCTTTATCAAAGTCTTTTTGTGTAACAATATTTTCTCTTAATAATTTTTCTCTATTAACCATATGTTTTGCTTGTACTTCTTCTTTACTTCCACCGAAATATGCTACTGCATTTCCTGTCTCAATAAGTACATCAGTTGCTGGACGCCATGCATCTTTTTCTGCATCATATACATCAAAGTCACCTAGTATTCTACCAAACTTACCTTTCATGTCTTCGCCGTCTTTGTTTACCTGCGTCTTTAAAGTAGGTGATTTGCCTAACATACTTTTAAGTTTTTGTTTTGCGGCTAAACCAAATAGTTTTTCTACCTTGTCTGATGTTCTGCTTTCAGGTGTATCAATACCCATTATACGGACTCTTTCGTCTTTTAACCAAACTCCAAACCCTAAGTCGATGTCTACATCAACCGTGTCGCCGTCTACTACTTTCACGACGTTACATTTATACTCATACATACTGTTACTCCTAATTGTGTGTATTATAACAGTATATATTTATCGTTTTATGCTAACGCAATCCTCCAGCCTTCTGCTCTTTGAGCCATCTTTTTGGTATTCTTATTGGGTTTGTATTTGAATTTTCTTTAAACTTATTACAAATATCTAATACTTCAGGTGAAGTCATTTTTATTATAGTTTTATAGACGATTTTATCGTGATGATTTTGATTAAAATCTTCTGGGGTCAATCCCATCTGTAACCAGAGAAAATCTCTATCCGCTGTTGGGTTCAATAGATGTCTATTATCTATATCCCATCTATCATGTATGTCCATATGGCACATGAAATCTATATTCCACTTTGCTTCTAAAATATTTGTAGCAGTATCATTTATTGGTTCTTTACTTGCAAATCCTTTTTGTTTCTTTTGTGATGTATTATAGGCTTCCATTTGTAATGCTTCTTCAAAGCATTCATCATAATTTAGATTTAAAAATTTATATAGAGGCCTTGCCGCATGAGCCTGTGCAACACTAGATACGTCAGCACCAAAGGCCACTAATACATTTTTGCCTACTGGAGGCAATTGTCTAAATGTATATTGATATTCTGCACAAAATTGTTGCTGTGGCCCTGCTTTATCGTAATCTAATAATAACGGGTAAACAGCATTTTTATAATTTGTATGTATGTTTACAGGTAACTTTTCATGTAATGCTATAGCATGAATCATTCCAGTATCAATGCCTCCAGAAATGTATAAATCTAATTCACCAAACTCCTCAACATAGCCGTACATCTTTTCAGTCATTCTATCTTTAATAATAGTAGCAACTTCCATATAGTTTAAAGTATTATCTAAAACTGGAGGAGTATAGTTTTCTTCATAGTCTAAAATTTTGTATTCACCATTCTCATATAATTCAATATACTTGCCACTTTCAACCGTTTCCCAGTCTTTTATTTTACCACAAAAATTATTAAACTCTATATTATTGTTTATTTCTTTGAATACTCTTTGATACTTGTTGTCTTTTGATTTGAATTTTCCTAGTATAAATTTATTGTCTTCTATAATAGGTTCAAATTGATTGTCGTACTCTATAAACCATTGACCCCAATGTAAAACATTAGGGAACACATCTCTGTTTTTAGAGTCGCTCTTTGATATTTTAAATAACATTAATCATTTCTTAATAAGAATGTATGATTACCAATTACTGTTTGAACAGGGTAAACTCTACTCCAACTAGGTGTAGATATATTGTGATTATAGTAATGTGTTGAACCATAAGTAGGGTCTCTATACCAAACATCTCTTTCTACCATTTTAATTGCTACCTGTACAGATATTCTCCAATCTCTCATATTGGGTTCTATTACTGCACCGTTAGATTTATAAAATAATTGAGGTTCGTCTTTTACTCCATCACAATACCAACTGAATTGACATTGGCCTGGAATAACTACATCGTTGTTCCAACTATATCTTTTAGCCTCATAAACAACTCCACATACAGTATTTGGATATTTTTCATGATCTACTCTATTAAGTACAACATTACCAACTGCTTGTTTTCCTTTAAGGCTCTCGCCACGTGCCTCATAAAATATATTCTGAGCCATGCAAAAAGTTTCGTCTACAGTAGTCTGATCTACTGGACCATTAGACATCAGCATACCCATTAGTATTGCCTTTGCCGCCATAACACTTGATTCAATCATAGGATCTCCTAAAAGTTATACTACTATTATAACATTTTAAGTGTCTGTGTCAAGTATTATTTAGCGATTTGTATCTCGGAAGTTGCTTCTGTAAACTTATCTGCAATCTCGTCCACAGTTGCAGAATAGGCTACTATACTGGTATTATTAATTGTAATTTTATCAGGTGCTGAGCTCATCATCCAAGGTACAAGGCCCAAACCGCCGTTTGGATTCGGTGCTACAACACTTGCTTTAGTTACTTTCAATCCTGTATCGCCTTCTTCTTCTAATCTAGCAATAATTTCTTCGCCTGTAATAATCTTTATAGAAATTACAGAACCTTTCTTTATGGGTCTTTGCATTAACATGGGTATATCTTCTCTCGTTATGTATTAATAACTGTATTTAACATAAAATAGTTGTTAATTAGGTAAAACTGAACCGTAAATATTATCTGAACGTACAATTAAGTCGTTCATGGAGGTTGATATATGGATATTCTTAAAAGTGTTGGCGGATGGGCCAAACAACTTACAGAAGTCGGTATTAGTGTTATTGCTCTAGGAGTAGTACTTGAAGTATTATTTGGTGGAGCAGTTCCTTTCCTAGGAGATTTTCAGGTTGTTACAAACATCATGGCTATCTTAAATGGAT
>Ga0315322_10002560_pt1 | contig 14066 bp, 8 predicted proteins | sample M110021515metaG_FD_203461 | JGI IMG/M metagenome (GOLD analysis project Ga0315322, IMG submission 203461) | Ammonia-oxidizing marine archaeal communities from Monterey Bay, California, United States - M1 100m 21515 | ecosystem: Environmental > Aquatic > Marine > Intertidal zone | place: USA... | reverse complement strand
TTAAATGAAGCAAGAGCGAATATTATAGGTATTTTAAACGCTCCAGCATCAAAATTAGTAAGTATTTTGCTTGCATACTCAGAAAAAATGAGTAATTTGGCGGCAGAAAATTCTGAAACACAACCCAAAGAGTAAAAAAATATGTCTGACCTAAACAAAATTATTGAAGACCTTTCAAGTTTAACTGTTGCCGAAGCAGCTGAACTTTCAAAACAATTAGAAGAAAAATGGGGAGTAACTCCAATGGCAGCAGCAGCTCCAGCTGCAGCAGGTGGTGCAGCTCCAGCAGAAGACAAAGATGATTTCACAATCATGCTTGTTTCAGCGGGTGATAAAAAAATTAATGTTATCAAAGAAGTTAGAGCAGCAACTTCATTAGGTTTAAAAGAAGCAAAAGATCTTGTAGAGGGCGCACCAAAAGAAGTTAAAACTGGTGTAAACAAAAAAGAAGCTGAAGAGATTAAAGCTAAATTAGAAGCTGCAGGCGCAAAAGTAGAACTTAAATAAATTAATAAGAAAGAATTCAAATACTGATTTTTTTAATCAGTATTATTAAATATAAATGCAATTATCTTTTACAGAGAAGAAAAATATAAGAAAAAGTTTTGGTAAACTAAAAGAGAGTTTATCAATACCAAATTTAATTGAAGTACAAAAAAATTCATATAAAGAATTAACAGAGTTAGATTTAGAAGCCAAAGAACTTACAAAAGGTTTTGATAGAGTTTTTAAAAGTATATTTCCCATTGAAGATTTAAATGATAAAGCAACTTTAGAATACGTTTCTTACAGATTGGAAAAACCTAAGTTTGATGTTGAAGAGTGTATTACAAGAGGACTAACTTACTCTTCAGCTCTTAAATGTAATTTAAGATTAGTTGTTTATGAGATAGATCAAGAAAATAATACCAAAGATATATTGTCAGCTAAAGAACAAGAAGTTTATATGGGTGAAGTTCCCATGATGACTAATAGTGGTACGTTTATAACTAATGGTGTTCAAAGAGTTGTTGTTAATCAAATGCACAGAAGTCCTGGTGTATTTTTTGATCATGATAAAGGTAAAACTCATGCAAGTGGTAAATTATTATTCAATTGTAGGGTAATTCCAAATAGAGGCTCTTGGTTAGATTTAGAATACGATGTTAAAGATTTTTTATATTTTAAAATCGATAGAAAAAAGAAAATTTTTGTATCAACTTTATTATTAGCATTAGGTTTTACAAAAGAAGAAATAGCTGATGAATTCTATAAAAGCGAACAATACAATTTTGACCCTAATACTGAAAAATGGAAAACAAAATTTAACCCTGAAAATTATAAAGCTAAAAATTTTTCTGAAGAAGTTATTAATGCAAAAACTGGTGAAGTAGTAATCAAATTAGGAGACAAAATTAATTTCTTAAATGCTAAAAAATTAGCAAATGATGGACTTAAAGATATTTTGGTTTCAAGAGAGTCTTTATTTGGAAAATTTTTACATAGGGATATCAAAGTAAATGAAGAAGAAGATGGAACTTTTGCTATTGGTACAGAAATAAATGATACTGTAATTCAACAAATTTTAGATGCCAATGTGCATTCTCTTCAAATTTCAGTAACAAACTCTATTAATAAAGGCCCTTATTTACTTACAACAATCATAAACGACAAGAACAGTAATAAAGATGAGGCAATTACAGAAATTTATAAAATGCTTAGACCAGGTGAACCACCAACAATTGAAATAGCCAATCAAATTTTTAATAATTTATTCTTTAGCTCTGACAGATATGATCTTTCCGATGTTGGTAGAGTTAAAATGAATTCAAGATTAAACCAAGATTGTTCAGATAAAATAACAATTTTAAGAAATGATGACATCATAGCGATAATTCATAAGATGCTAGATTTAAGAGATGGAAAAGATGATGTTGATGATATTGATCACCTTGGAAATAGAAGAGTTCGTTCTGTTGGAGAGCTAGTTGAAAACCAAGCACGTATAGGTGTTTACAGAATGGAAAGAGCTATTAAAGAAAAAATGACAACTCTTGACGTTGAATCTGCAATGCCTCAAGACTTAATTAATGCAAAACCATTAACAGTTTCCCTAAAAGATTTTTTTGCAAGTTCTCAACTTTCACAATTTATGGATCAAACTAATCCATTATCTGAAATAACTCATAAAAGAAGAGTTTCTGCTTTAGGTCCAGGAGGATTAACAAGAGAAAGAGCTGGCTTTGAAGTGCGTGATGTGCATCCGACACATTATGGAAGAATTTGCCCAATTGAAACACCAGAAGGTCCAAATATTGGTCTTATTAATAGTTTATCCACATATGCAAAAATTAATAAATATGGATTTATAGAAAGTCCTTATAAGAAAGTAAAAGATGGAGTTGTTCAAAATAATGTCGAATACCTATCCGCAATGGAAGAGACGAAATTTACAATTGCTCAAGCAAATACTAAACTAGATAAAAATGGAAAAATAACTGAAGAACTAGTTTCTTGTAGACAAAATTTAAACTTTCTTTTAGCAAAACCAGATACAATTGATTATATTGATGTATCACCTAAGCAACTTGTTTCAGTTGCCGCATCATTAATTCCATTCTTAGAAAACGATGATGCTAACAGAGCGCTAATGGGATCTAATATGATGAGGCAGGCTGTTCCATTACTAAAACCAGAGTCACCTTTGGTCGGTACAGGTATTGAAAGTGATGTAGCGTTAGACTCAGGTGTAACTATTGTTGCTAAACGTGATGGTAGTGTTGATAAAATTGATGGTAAAAGAATTGTAATTAAAGCAACTGAAGAAACAGATTTTTCTAAATCTGGTGTTGATATTTACAATCTTCAAAAATTTAAAAGATCAAACCAAAATACATGTATTAACCAAAAACCATTAGTAAGAGTGGGAGATAAGGTTAAATCTGGTGACATAATTGCAGATGGTCCATCAACTAAACTAGGTGAACTAGCTTTAGGTAAAAATGTTACAGTGGCATTTATGCCTTGGCAAGGATACAATTTCGAAGACTCTATTTTGATTTCTGAAAGATGTGTTACTGATGATGTATTTACTTCTGTTCATATTGTTGAATATGAAATTATGGCTAGAGACACAAAACTAGGTGAAGAAGATATAACTAGAGATATTCCAAACGTAAATGAAGAAGCTTTAAAAAATCTTGATGAGTCAGGAATCGTTTATATTGGAGCAGAAGTAAATGCAGGAGACATACTTGTAGGTAAAGTAACACCTAAAGGTGACTCAGCAACTGGTCCAGAAGAAAAATTATTAAGATCAATTTTTGGTGAAAAAGCAATAGACGTAACAGATACATCGTTGAGAATGTCGAGAGGAAGTAGTGGTACAGTTGTTGATGTAAGAGTGTTTAATAGACATGGTATTGAGAAAGACGAAAGATCAATAACTATTGAGAGAGCTGAAATTGAACAAGTTCAACAAGATAAAATTGTTGAAGAAGAAATTTTAGAAAGAAGTATTAAACAAAGAGCTTCTCAATTCTTATCAGGATCTTCTTTGACTAAAAAAGTTAAAGACTTAACTGAAGGTACTAAATTAGATTTTGAAATGATAGGCAGCTTATCTGTTAATGATGTATTTAAGATTACAGTTGGAAATGTAAATGACGAAGCAACTTTAGCCCAACTTAAAGATCAATACAACAAAGCCAAACAAGATATTATTGAAAGATTTGAAGATAAAGTTTTAAAAATTAGAAGTGGTGATGACTTGCTTCCAAGTGTAATGAAAATGGTAAAGGTTTTTGTTGCAATTAAAAGAAGATTAAGACCAGGTGATAAAATGTCAGGCAGACATGGTAACAAAGGTGTTGTTAGTAAAATTGTTCCGGTAGAGGACATGCCTTACCGTAAAGATGGAAGACCAGTTGATATAGTATTAAATCCACTTGGTGTACCTAGTAGAATGAACGTAGGGCAAATACTTGAAACACACTTAGGCTGGGCTTGTAAAGAGTTTGGGGAAGAAGTTAAAAAATTAGTTAATGAAAATAACAAAAAGATTGAAAAAACAGATAAAATTTCAAAATTCCTTAAATCTGTTTATGGAGAAGAGATTTTTAACGAAAAAGTTGAAAAATTAAGCAAACCTGAATTTAAAGATTTGTGTGAGAATTTACAAAATGGAATAGCTATATCGACACCAGTGTTTGACGGTGCTAAAGAAAAAAATGTAACTGAAATGCTTGAACTTGCTAAATTGCCTGCTTCAGGTCAAACATATTTATGGGATGGTAGAACAGGTGAGAGATTTGATAGACCTGTAACTGTAGGAATTATCTATATGCTTAAACTTCATCATTTAGTTGAAGATAAGATTCATGCTAGATCTACAGGACCATACAGTTTAGTAACTCAACAACCTTTGGGAGGTAAAGCCCAACTAGGTGGCCAAAGATTTGGTGAAATGGAAGTATGGGCACTGGAGGCCTATGGTGCATCTTATACACTTCAAGAAATATTAACTGTTAAATCAGATGACGTCGCTGGAAGAGTAAAAGTATATGAAACTATAGTTAAAGGTGAAGAGAATTTTGAATCAGGAATACCAGAATCTTTCAACGTGTTGGTTAAAGAAATTAAATCATTAGCATTAAACGTGGAGCTTAACTAAAATGAACAAAGAATTAACAGATTTATTTAAAAATACAGAGATTTCTGAAGCTCAAAACTTTAATAGCATTAAGATTTCACTTGCGAGCCCTGAAAAAATTAAATCATGGACATTTGGTGAAATTAAAAAGCCCGAAACTATAAACTATAGAACTTTTAGACCTGAAAAAGATGGTTTGTTTTGTGCTAGAATTTTTGGTCCAATCAAAGATTATGAATGTTTGTGTGGAAAATACAAGCGAATGAAATTTAGAGGGATTATTTGTGAAAAATGTGGTGTTGAAGTAACAAAATCAAACGTACGAAGAGAAAGAATGGGCCATATTAATCTTGCAACCCCAGTTGCTCACATTTGGTTTTTAAAATCTCTGCCAAGCAGAATTGCACTTGCTGTAGATATGAAGCTTAAAGAAATTGAAAGAGTTCTTTATTTTGAAAACTTTATTGTTATTGAACCTGGTTTAACTGGATTACAAAAAAATCAACTTCTTAATGAAGAAGAATTAGCCAAATATCAAGATGAGTTTGGAGAAGAGTCTTTTACAGCAGGTATTGGTGCTGAAGCAGTACTTGAAATGTTAAAAAACTTAGATTTAGATCTAGAAAGAAAAAATCTTGTAAATTTTATTAAAGAAACAAAATCAAAAGTTAACGAAGAAAGAGCAATCAAAAGATTAAAATTAGTAGAGTCGTTTATTGAAACTGGTCAAAAACCTGAATGGATGATTTTAACAGTTGTTCCAGTTATTCCACCAGAATTAAGACCATTAGTTCCTTTAGATGGCGGTAGATTTGCAACTTCAGATCTTAATGACCTTTATAGAAGAGTTATAAATAGAAATAATAGATTAAAAAGATTAATGGATCTTAAAGCACCAGATATCATTGTTAGAAATGAAAAAAGAATGCTTCAGGAGTCAGTAGATGCATTGTTTGATAACGGAAGAAGAGGAAGAGTTATTACTGGCACAGGTAAAAGACCGCTTAAATCTTTAGCAGAAATGCTCAAAGGTAAACAAGGTAGATTTAGACAAAACTTATTGGGTAAAAGAGTTGACTACTCTGGTAGATCAGTAATCGTTGTAGGACCTGACTTAAAACTTCATGAGTGTGGTTTACCTAAGAAAATGGCTTTAGAATTATTTAAACCGTTTCTTTATGCAAGATTGAATAAACTTGGTTTAGCATCTACGATTAAACAAGCAAAAAAATTAGTTGAAAAAGAAACAAACGCAGTGTGGGATGCGCTTGAATTAATTGTTAGAGAACACCCAGTAATATTAAATAGAGCACCAACACTTCACAGACTAGGTGTTCAAGCATTTGAACCAAAACTTATTGAAGGAGACGCTATTGAACTACATCCGTTAACTTGTGCTGCTTTTAATGCAGATTTTGATGGAGACCAAATGGCTGTCCATGTTCCACTAAGCTTAGAGGCACAGTTAGAAGCTAGAATTTTAATGTTATCTACAAATAATATTTTATCACCATCTAATGGGAAACCAATTATTGTACCTAGTCAGGATATGATTTTGGGAATATATTATCTTTCCCAAGAGCCAATGACCGATAAGTCAATTGGATATTTTATAGATGTTGATGCAATTGAATTTGCTTTAGCTTCAGATCAAATAAAAGTTCATAGCACTATTATATCAAGAATTGAAACAGTTGATGAAAATGGAAATAAAAAATTTGAAAAATACACGTCAACAGCTGGAAGATTTTTATTAGCAAATTTGCTTCCTAAAAATTCTAATATTAAATTCTCATTAATTGACAGATTGCTACCAAAAAAAATTGTATCTGAAATAATTGATGTAGTATTTAGATTTTGTGGTCAAAAAACTACAGTTATATTTTGTGACAAATTAAAAGATTTAGGTTTTAAGCATGCGTTTAAGGCTGGTATATCATTTGGTAAAGATGACCTTGTAATACCAGAAAGCAAAACTCAGCTAATTGAAGATACAAAAGGATTAATAGCGGATTACGAAACACAATATTCTGAAGGTTTAATTACCAGAGGTGAAAAGTACAACAAAGTTGTAGATGCCTGGTCTAAATGTACAGATAAAGTTGCAGGTGAAATGATGAAGGGTATTTCGGCCACTGAGAAAACTCCTGATGGACTGAAGATTAACTCTGTTTATATGATGGCAGATAGTGGTGCTAGAGGATCTGCGGCTCAAATGAAACAACTAGCTGGAATGAGAGGCTTGATCGCAAAACCTTCAGGTGAAATTATTGAAAGTCCAATTATATCAAACTTTAAAGAGGGTTTAACAGCGCTTGAATATTTTAATTCTACTCATGGAGCCAGAAAAGGTCTTGCTGATACAGCTCTTAAAACTGCAAGCTCAGGGTATTTAACAAGAAGACTTTGTGATGTTGCTCAGGACTTAACAATTACAAAAATTCAGTGTGACAAACCAGGTTTTATTGAACTTTCTGAAATTTTAGAAGGTGGTAATATTGTCGTTAGTTTATCAGAAAGAGCATTAGGCAGAGTCACAGCACATGATGTTAAAAATCCTTTAACTGGAGAAATTGTAATTAAGAAATCAAACATGATTGATGAAGCTGGGTGCGATCTGATTGATGCAGCAGGTGTTAAATCGTTAAAAGTTTATTCAGTAATGACTTGTGGTTCTAAAGAAGGTGTTTGTTCAACATGTTATGGTAGAGATCTATCAAGAGGAAAAATGGTTCATATTGGTGAAGCAATTGGTATGATTTCTGCACAATCAATTGGTGAACCAGGTACTCAGTTAACAATGAGAACTTTCCACGTTGGTGGTACGGCTTCAGTGAAACAAGATTCTCAAATTATAAGTAAAAATGAAGGAACACTTAAAATTTTAAATTCAAATATATTGGAAGATTCTAAAAAGAATTTAATTGTCATGGGTAGAAATACTCAACTTTCTGTTGAAGACGATAATGGTGTTCAAATAGCTGTATACAAAGTAGGCTATGGATCAAAATTATTTTTTAATAATGGAGATAAAATTAAAGCTAATACAAAAATTTGTGAATGGGATCCTTACACAACTCCTGTAATCGCTGAAAAAAGTGGTACAGCAAGTTTTGTTGACTTAATTGATGGTGTGTCAATTCAAGAAACCACAGATGATGCTACCGGAATTTCTTCTAAGTCAGTTATTGATTGGAGAGCTCAATCTAAAAGTAGTGATTTAAAACCAAGAATTACTCTTAGAGATGAAAAAGGCAATGTTATTAAAAAAGCTGATGATAATGAAGCAAGATATTATTTAGTGCCAGATTCAATTCTCTCAATCAAAGATGGACAAAAAGTTTTTGCTGGAGATGTTATTGCTAGACTGCCAAAAGAAACTACTAAAACCAAAGATATTACTGGTGGATTACCAAGAGTTGCTGAATTATTTGAAGCCAGAAAAGCTAAAGATAGTGCAATTATAGCAGAAAATGATGGACAAGTAGTTTTTGGTAAAGAGGTAAGAGGAAAACAAAAAGTTTCAATTGTTCCTGAAGATGGAGCCGAACCATCAAATTATTTAATACCAAAAGGAAAACATATTAATTTCAACCCAGGAGAAAAAATTCAAAAGGGTGAATATTTGCTAGATGGTCAACCATTACCACATGATATTTTAAGAATTCTAGGTATTAAAGAACTAACAGAATATTTTGTAAACCAAGTTCAAGAAGTTTACAGATTGCAAGGTGTAATAATAAATGACAAACATATTGAAACTATCTTAAGACAGATGTTGAAAAAAGTTGAAGTTAAAATCTCAGGTGATTCTAGCTATTTACCAGGTGAAGTGATTGATAGAATTAAATTTGATAATGCAAACGAAAAACTTATAACAGATGGTAAAAATCCTGCTGTAGGTGAGAGAGTATTGATGGGAATTACAAAAGCTTCATTACAAACCGAGTCGTTTATTTCTGCTGCCTCATTTCAAGAAACAACAAGAGTTTTAACAGATGCTGCTATTAAAGGTAAAGTTGATCCATTAAATGGCTTAAAAGAGAACGTTATTGTTGGTAGATTAGTTCCTGCTGGTACTGGTAATATTAAAAATAAATGGAACAAAAAAGCCCTTGAGGACGACAATAATTTTATTGCTGAACAAGATAAAATTGAAACATCGGACACTTCAGAAACGCCAGTAAATCAGTAAAAATATCACTTAATACTCAAAGTTTTAGTTTGACAAAGTCAGATTAATAAGTATTTTGGCGGTGTTTTTGGTTGGAATGTAGTACCTATTAATAGTACTAAACGCTGCCACAAAATAACCTGTCAGTTATTTTCACCTAAAAATAAATTAATTAATTTTATAAAAATTTATGCCAACTATTAATCAGTTGTTAAGAAGAAAAAGAATTAAACAAGTTACAAGGAATAAAGTTCCTGCGTTACAAAAACAACCACTTAAGAGAGGTGTTTGTGTTAAAGTTTATACAACTACTCCTAAAAAACCTAACTCTGCATTAAGAAAAGTTGCAAGAGTAAGATTATCAAATGGCTTTGAGGTGACTGCTTATATTCCTGGCGAAGGTCACAATCTTCAAGAACACTCTGTAGTTTTAATAAGAGGTGGTAGAGTAAAAGACTTGCCTGGAGTACGTTATCATATTTTAAGAGGTAACCTTGATACACAAGGTGTGGCCAATAGAAAAAAAAGAAGATCTTTATATGGAACTAAAAAAGGTAAATAATGTCTAGAAAAAAAACTCAACCTAAAAAAAATGTTGTTCCAGATCCAAAATTTAACTCAACAATTATTCCTAAATTAATTAATAACATAATGTATGATGGTAAAAGAGGTGTTGCGGCAAAAATAGTATATGATGCAATAGATAAGATTAAAACTAAATCAAAAGATGAACCTATAAATATTTTTAATGAAGCTATTAATAACATTAAACCTACTGTTGAAGTTAGATCAAGAAGAGTAGGTGGTGCAACTTATCAAGTCCCTGTTGAAGTCAAAAGCAAAAGAGCTCAAGCTTTAGCAATTAGATGGTTAGTAGACTCTGCAAGAAAAAGAAAAGACAAACATATGTCTGACAAAATTTTTAATGAACTTTTTGATGCATATGAAAAAAAAGGTGCAGCAGTTAAAAAAAGAGAGGATGTGCATAAAATGGCCGAGTCAAATAAAGCCTTTGCACATTTTAGGTGGTAATAAATTATGGCTAGAACTCACACATTAGATAAATACAGAAATATTGGGATCATGGCACATATTGATGCTGGTAAAACAACCACTACAGAAAGAATTTTATATTATACAGGTAAAAGCCATAAAATTGGTGAAGTACATGATGGTGCTGCAACAATGGATTGGATGGAACAAGAACAAGAAAGAGGAATTACAATTACTTCTGCTGCAACTACTTGTTTTTGGAATGATCACAGAATTAATATTATTGATACACCGGGCCACGTAGATTTTACTATTGAAGTCGAAAGATCTCTTAAAGTTTTAGACGGCGCTGTATGTGTTTTTGATGGTGTTGCTGGTGTTGAACCTCAATCAGAAACTGTTTGGAGACAAGCTGATAAATATAAAGTTCCAAGAATTTGTTTTGTTAATAAATTAGACAGAACTGGTGCAGATTTTTTTAGATGTGTAGACATGATTAGAGATAGATTGGGTTGCAAACCTTTACCAATACAAATACCAATTGGTATAGAGGCTTCGTTATCAGGTGTTGTTGATTTAGTTAAAATGAAAGCACAAATATGGAAAAATGAAGCTTTAGGTGCTGAGTGGGAATACAAAAACATACCTGATGATTTAAAAGAAATTTCTCAAAAATATAGAACAGAATTAGTTGAGACTGCTGTTGAACAAGATGAGAAGTTAATGGAAGCTTATTTAAATGGTGACGAGATTAAAGAAGAGGATTTAATTAGATGTATAAGAAAAGGAACTTTAAATTTTAGTTTTGTGCCTATCACTACTGGATCAGCATTTAAAAACAAAGGTGTTCAGCCATTACTAGATGCAACAATCAATTATTTGCCTAGCCCAATTGATATAGGTTCGATTAAAGGAACAAAACCTGGATCTGAAGATGAGATGGAAATGAAATTTGATGACAGTCAACCTTTTTCAGCCTTAGCATTTAAAGTTGCCAATGATCCTTTTGTTGGCTCATTAACATTTATTAGGATTTATTCTGGTACCATTAAAACTGGTACAGGAATTTTTAATTCATCAAAAGAAAAAGAGGAAAGAGTTGGTAGAATGCTTTTAATGCATGCAAACTCTAGAGAAGATATTAAAGAAGCAAATGCGGGTGATATTGTTGCTTTAGCTGGTCTAAAATACACTATAACTGGTCACACTTTATGTGATGAAGATAAACCTGTTTTGCTAGAGCCTATGGAGTTTCCTGATCCTGTTATCGAAATTGCCGTTGAACCTAAAACAAAGGCTGACCAAGAAAAAATGGGTGAAGCTTTAGGTAGACTTGCTAAGGAAGATCCATCATTTAGAGTAACATCAGATGAAGAGTCTGGCCAAACAATTATTAAAGGCATGGGTGAATTACACTTAGATATCATTGTTGATCGTATGAAAAGAGAATTTAAAGTTGAAGCTAATGTTGGAGCTCCACAAGTAGCTTACAGAGAAACATTAGAAAATGCTTCTGAAGTTGAATATACTCACAAAAAACAAAGTGGTGGTGCAGGTCAATTTGCAAAAGTTAAACTACTTGTAGAACCTCAAGAGCCAGGTGCTGGAAGATCTGTTGAGAGTAAAATTAAGGGTGGGGCAATACCAAAAGAATTTATTCCAGGTGTGGAAAAAGGAATTGAAACTGTTTCGGATAATGGAATTCTTTGTGGATTTCCAATGATAGATTATAAAGTAACAATATTAGATGGACTACACCATGATGTTGACTCAAGTGTTCTTGCTTTTGAACTTGCTGGCAGAGCTTGTTTTAAAGAAGCTTGTACAAAAGGTACTTTAAAGCTGCTTGAACCAGTTATGCGCGTAGAAGTTGTTACTCCAGAAGATTATATGGGTGATGTTATTGGTGATTTAAACAGTCGTAGGGGGCAAATTAGCACTCAAGAACAAAGGGGCAATGCAACTGTAATTACTGCAATGGTACCACTAGCAAACATGTTTGGATACATTAATAATTTAAGATCTATGTCTCAAGGTAGAGCACAATATTCTATGTTTTTTGATCACTATTCAAAAGTACCTCAGAATGTTCAAGATGAAGTAACCAAAAAGATTGCAGGGTAATTATGGATAAACAGAATATTAGAATTAAGCTTAGAGCATATGATAATAAAATTTTAGATGCTTCTACTGAGGAAATTGTGAACACTGTAAAAAGAACAGGTGCAACTATTAAAGGTCCCATTCCATTACCAACTAGAATAGAAAGATATACAGTTTTAAAGGGTCCACATATTGATAAAAAAAGTAGAGAACAATTTGAGTCAAGAACTCATAAAAGATTAATAGACATTATAGAACCAACACCGCAAACAGTTGAAGCCTTAATGAAACTTGATTTAGCTTCAGGTGTTGATGTGGAGATCAAAATTTAATTATGACTGAGATTGCTTTAATTGGAAAAAAAATAGGTATGACTAGAGAGTTTTATAAAACTGGACAGCTAGTCCCTGTGACTGTTCTTAAAGTAGAAAGAGCAAGAGTTATCCAAATTATAGATGAAGATAAAAGAGGTTATAAAGCAGTACAACTTGGTTATGGAAAAATTAAAAATTCGAAGTTAACTAAAGCTATGAAAGGCTTTTATGCTAAAAAAAATACTGAAGCCAAAAAAAAACTTAAAGAATTCAGAGTCAAAGATACAGAAAACTACAAAGAAGGAAATGAATTTGGATTAGAAATATTTAAAGATACCAAATTTGTTGATACTAGATCAAAAACTATAGGAAAAGGTTTTGCAGGTGCAATGAAAAGATGGAACTTTGGTGGTTTAAGAGCCAGTCACGGTGTGTCAGTATCTCATAGAGCTCATGGTTCAACTGGTCATAGCCAAGATCCTGGAAAAGTTTTTAAAGGAAAAAAAATGGCTGGACATATGGGGAATAAACTTAGAACTATGCTTAATATTGAAATCATTAAAACAGATTTAGAAAATGAACTGTTATATTTAAAAGGATCTATACCCGGATCAAAAAATACAGAGGTAGTTGTTAGACAATCTGTAAAAAATTTAAATAAAATGACAGTTTTAGAAAAAATTGCAGCAGCTGATGAAGCTAAAAAAACCCCTGATAAAAAGAAAAAATAATGAAATTAGAAAAATTAAGCATTGATGGAAAAAAAGATACTATTGAGGTTTTAGATAAGATTTTTTCAGCAAAGGTAAATAGCAAATTAGTAAGCAGTGTTTTGTATAAAACGAACGCTAATTACAAAGGTAGACATGCCAAAACTAAACAACAAAATGAAGTAAGTGGTCCAACATCTAAAATTTATGCTCAAAAAGGAACTGGTGGCGCTAGACATGCTAGTAGAAAAGCACCAATCTTTGTTGGTGGTGGTATAGCACATGGTCCAAAAGGTGAACTTGCCTATAAAAAAAGAAAATTAAACAAAAATGAAAAAAAATTGAGTGTAGCATCACTAATTACTGAAAAAAATATCAATAAAAACTTATTAATATTAAACGATTTTAACTCTGAAATTAAAAAGACAAAAGAAATGAATTCAATTATTCATAAATTAGAAATAACACATTCTTTAATTATATTAGATAAAAGCTCTAAAGAAAAAATTGAAAAATCTGCAAGAAATATTCCAAATGTAAAAATTACTGACGTTAATCACTTCAGTTCATATGATATTATCAAATTTAAAAAAATTGTATTTACTGAAAGTTCAGTAAAAGAACTAGAAAAGAGATATTCTTAATATGGATAAAATACATTTATACGATAAAATTTTATCTCCAATGGTAACTGAGAAATCAACTAATTTATCTGAATTAAATAAAATTGTTTTTAAAGTCCCAAATAGTGCAAATAAAGTAAATCTAAAAAAAAATATTGAAAAAATTTTTAAAGTTAACGTGACTAAAATTAATATTATTAACAAGCAAAATAGAACTAAAGTAACCAGAGGAAAAAAAGTTAAAGTTTCTGGATTTAAAAAAGCAATAATAACACTTAAAAAAGGTCAAAGTATCGATCTAACTACAGGTATTTAATAAATGGCATTAAAAACTTTTAAACCTTATACAAAATCTACTAGAGGAACTATCTTAGTTGATAGAACTGGTCTATGGAAGGGCAAACCTTTTAAATCACTTGTATCGCCAAAAAATGCGATGAAAGGAAGAAATAATAATGGCCATATAACTAATATTAATAGATCTGGTGGACATAAAAAAATGTACAGACATGTAGATTT
>Ga0315322_10002559_pt1 | contig 14068 bp, 6 predicted proteins | sample M110021515metaG_FD_203461 | JGI IMG/M metagenome (GOLD analysis project Ga0315322, IMG submission 203461) | Ammonia-oxidizing marine archaeal communities from Monterey Bay, California, United States - M1 100m 21515 | ecosystem: Environmental > Aquatic > Marine > Intertidal zone | place: USA... | reverse complement strand
TGCCGTCGATATCGCCGGATTCGGCGCGGGTTCGGGCCTCTTGCGCCAGGGCGTACAGGTCTGTATCGGATTCAGGTGAGGGGATGCTGGCGTCGGATTCCGGGGTTTCGGTGGTCGCCAGCAGTGCGGCGACCTGAGCTTCAATCGACGTTTCCTCTCCGCCCTCAATGACCGCCTCCATTTCGTCGGCCACAGCCAAATCCTCGTCTGAGATGTCGGAATCCGCTACCTCTGTCACTTCGGTTTCGGCGGGTGCTTCATCCGAATCGGGCAGCTCTTCCACGACTTCCACGACTTCCGGAGTGATTTCCTCTGCGGGTAACTCTTCCATCACTTCGGCTTCGTCCTGAGGAATTTCTACGGTGCTTTGCTCGGCATCTGCTGCGCCGGATGCATGGCGGGCCATGCGCTCCTGATATTCAGTGATTTGGTCTGCAGTCCAACCTGCTGTTGTCAGTTCCTCTGCGGTGCGCTCTCTACCCGCGGCTGCATCTTCGTACGCGCCCACCCTGGCCCGATTGTGCAGAGTACTCATTTCAGAAAGGCCACTTGTCACTGCGTTCTGTGCACCGCCCACGGCCAATGTGCCCAACACGTCTTCGATTCGGCCGTCGTATGTGGCGGGATCGACGGCCGTGGTCGCGATGCCTGAAGCCATCCCCGTGACCGTTCCCCGGGTCGCTGCTCCGGAGTAGGTGTTCATATCTACGAGACCGTCCATGTGGCCGCCCACGACATGCTCGACGCCGCTGCCGACTGCCCCCGTGAGCGTTGCCATGCCTGCGCCCTCGCCCATAGCCAACAACACATCTCCAGGCCCGTTGCGCCAGGCCTCCTCATTCATCATCCCCTCGGTTGCGCCGCCAAGTGTGGCTGAACCGGCGCCTTGGGCGATGGCGGCCAGGATCTGAGGTTGATCGGCGAGGAGTTCTTCCAAGCGTGGGTCAATGACGCCAGCTGTGAGTCCCGCAGCGAGGGTTTGGACCAGCACATTTATTGCGTCTGCCCCAAATTCCTGGGAGCCGTAGGCATCGCCGCCCATCCCTGCGCGCATCGCAATTCCAGCAGATCCGCCGGCGAGTGCGCCCAATGCTGCCACCAGCCAGGGGGAGGCCGCTCCCTCGGTAAGCACCGTTGCGATGGCGGCAGCCACGATTTCCGCGCCCGTGGCGAGACCCTCTGTGACGCTTTCTTTGGCCGCCACATAATCGGCGACGTCGTCGTCATTCCATCGAAGCACATCGGAAATGCCCTCGGTGTCGACGATGTTGCCTTCCTCGTCTAAACACCCCTGGAGGCGTTCATAGTTATTATCGAGCACCTCTGCGGAGGAGGAGTAGCCAATGGTGTCGGCGAAATCCATCATGCCCCGGGAGAATGCGTTGGAGCCGGTGCCTCGCTCAAACTGGTATTGCTCCTCCATGCGTTGCACAAGTTGCTCGGGATCGTTGGTATTTCCATAGGTGCGGAGCAAGCCCACATCAAAGCTGTCTCTGCCGGATAATTCAGCGTCGAGGGTGGCGTCGAAACTGGCGCCGTACTGGCTGGCATACTGCGCGTCGTAATCGGCCTGGATCTGTGCGATTTCATCGGTGCTGCGATTGGAGAGCGCGCCTCGAATCATGTCTTCGTCTGTTCCACCCCAGCCCGCCTCGGAGGCGTAGTAGATGGCAAAGGCGGGGTCGAGCTCTCCCCCTTGCTGGAGCTGACTTGCACGCTCGGTGTCCAGCTCATCCAGTTCCTCGCTAAGCATGTCATCCATGCTGCGTCCGTACATACTTTCAAATTGCGCCAGTAGCTCTTCTCTTTCGGCAAGCGCTGCGTCGCGAACCGAGGGGTCGGAGCTTTGCAGGCGTGGGTCGCTAAGGGCATCAAAGATGGCCTGTTCATTGGTGCCCATGCCCTCGCCTGCATCCATGATTCGGGCTGCCTGGGCCGCAACATCTTCTCCCGCCTCCAGATGGGTGGCGATATCTTGCGCTGCGCCAGAGAATTCTGCATCGATTTGAGCGTTCAGATCGGTTTCTATTCCCTGGTCTGACATGCGCTGATTGAAAGCTTCGGTGACCAGCGCGCGATCTTCAACGGGTACGGACTCCAGGGCGCTGTAGACCCCTTCCTCGTCAGTGCCCCAGGTTCCCGGATTATACCAGGAGCCAGAGCTACCCATTGCTTCGTCCAGGCGCACGGCGGCTGCCTCGGCGCTGTTGCCTTCGATTAAGGCGTCGAATACCTCTACGTCTGCCCCTTCGCCACCGCCGGGCATCCAGTCTCCCAACGCGTTGCGGACGGTCTCAAGTTGGTCGGCGGGCATTCGTTCGAGCAACAAGGCGCGGTCTGTATCGCTTAAGCCCCGTAGGGTTTCTTCAATTTTCGCCTCGTCATCGTTCCAGAATCCGACCGAGTTGTTGAGCGCGGCGATGGCGGAATCCACAGGATCGGCCGTCATGAGCGCTTCGGCCTCGGTGAGGTCGTCTCCTCCCATTTCCGATTCGATCATGCTGCGAAGGTCTTGCCCGTAATGGGCCTGAAACTCGGCTTCCAGCGCGGTGATTTCGGCGGTAGAAAGGCCACGGAGTGCATTGAGCACACCATCTTCATTGGTGCCCCAGCCGTCCATGGCATTGAATAATTGATGGCTTCGGTCCTGGATCCGCGCCATGTCGATGACTTCTTCCGCCGGCGCTTCCTCGGGAACCTCCTCCTGGGCGGGTTCTGTGAGGAGACTTTGGTCCGTAGACATATTTTGATCGACGTCAGGGCTTGACCAGGCGGGGACTGTGGTGCCATCCGTATCCATCGCCGGGACCATGGAGGACGTGTCCCAGAACAAATATTCACCGTCTTCCCCAAACATGTCGTACATCGGGTCGTCGGGGGGCACACTGGCTCCATCACCGCCAGAGCCGGATGATATCTGGGTCAGCAACTGTGAATTGCTGGTGGTCGTGTCTTCTTCCATGCACATGTCGGCCGAAGGCGTCGTGGTATCCACGACGCGACTCTGAGTCGGACTTCTTGAAGACATGCCGGACATTTTTTACTCTTCGAAAAACGATGGATATGGAGGAATCAGTATCCAGACCCAAGATAGTATTTTGGAGCCGGATGATCCACTAGATTTTACCATTTCCAGGGTGTGAGTGGACTGTCTGCGCGAATGTAGGACCATGTTTGCGGACCCTGCCCCTGTTTGGCGTAAAGTTCAGGCCTGCAGGTTCCGTTCGGGGTTTGTGGTGCAAACCTTGCCGAAGTGCGCTAATGGGCCACTCATTATGACATACATTCCAGCAAATATTGAATCGAAGTGGCAAGAGTATTGGGACCAACACAAAACCTTCGTGGTGCACGAGGATTCGGACCGGCCTAAATTCTATGCGTTAGACATGTTTCCCTATCCGAGCGGAAAAGGGCTTCATGTGGGTCATCCGGCTGGCTACACGGCCTCCGATGTGGTGAGCCGCTTTAAGAAGACGCGGGGCTTTAACGTCTTGCATCCCATGGGATACGATTCCTTTGGTCTTCCTGCAGAGCAAAAAGCCATTGAGGAAGGGGTTGCTCCGCAGATTTCTACCGAGGAATCCATAGGCACGTTCCGGGGCCAATTAAAGCGCTTGGGCTACGCATATGACTGGGACCGGGAAATCTCAACCTGTGACCCGGACTATTACAAGTGGACCCAGTATATATTCACCATCCTCTACGAACGTGGTCTTGTCTATCAGTCGGACGTGTTTGTGAACTGGTGTCCGGCCATGGGCACGGTGCTTGCCAACGATGAAGTGATCGACGGCAAATCTGAACGGGGAGGACACCCGGTCGAACGCAAGGCGATGCGTCAATGGATGATTCGTATCACCGACTACGCAGAGCGCCTTCTGGCAGACCTCGACAAATTGGACTGGCCTGAAGCCACAAAAGCCCGACAACGGGAGTGGATTGGAAAGTCGGAGGGCGCCATCGTGCGCTTTCCCCTGGCGGGAAGAGAGGAAGCACTCGAAGTGTTCACCACGCGTCCGGATACCTTGTGGGGTGCGACCTATATGGTGGTGGCGCCAGAGCATCCCATCGTCGCATCGCTGGCGACAGACGCGCAACGAGAAGCGGTGGTAGCTTATCAGGCCCAAACGGCGGCCAAGAGCGAACTGGACCGCCAGCAGGTGCGCGAGAAGACGGGCGTATTTACGGGGAGCATGGCCACGAATCCGGTGAATGGCGAGCAAATTCCCATCTGGATTGCTGACTATGTGATTTATGGCTACGGCACGGGTGCGATTATGGCGGTACCTGCGCACGATGAACGGGACTGGGCCTTCGCCAAGGCGATGGGGCTTTCCATTGTGGAAGTCATTGCCGGTGGCGATGTGCAAGAGTCGGCCTACACGGGCGACGGGAACATGATCCACAGCGCCTTGTTTGATGGCACGCCGACCCATGGCAAACAGGCTGTGGGAAAAGTGATCGAATGGCTTGAGGCAGAGGGGTACGGTGAGGGAAAAATTACCTATCGGCTTCGGGACTGGACCTTTGCGCGACAGCGGTATTGGGGAGAACCCATTCCGGTATTGAAGAAAGACGGCGAAGTCGTACGGGTGTTGGGGGTGGATGAGCTTCCGCTCACGCTGCCGTTGACCAATCAATATGCGCCTTCGGGAACCGGTGCGTCGCCGTTGGCTGCCATTGACGACTGGGTGCAGGTGGACGGCCTTCAGCGAGAAACAGACACCATGCCTGGCTCTGCGGGTTCCAGCTGGTATTTTCTACGCTATTGCGACCCCTTGAATCGAGCCGCGTTTTGTGACCGTGACAAGTCCGACCACTGGATGCCTGTAGATCTGTATGTGGGTGGGCCAGAGCACACCGTGGGCCATCTTTTGTATTCGAGAATGTGGCAAAAAGTGCTCTTTGACGCGGGCCTGGTGCGTGATGACGAGCCGTTTCAGAAATTGCGCCATCAGGGCATGATTTTGGGGACGACCTATTACGATTCTGACAAGCGCATTGTGCCTCAATCTGAGGTGGAAGAGCGTAACGGAAAGCACTACCGATCCGGAACAAATACAGAACTCACCACCCGCGTTGAAAAGATGTCGAAGCGCAAGGGTAACGTGATTAACCCCGATGATATTATCAAGTCCTATGGGGCCGATGCGCTTCGGGTCTACATTTGTTTTATGGGTCCGCTCGAATCAGATAAGCCTTGGCAGACCAATGGCATCGAAGGGCAGTTTAATTGGCTCAAACGCGTATGGCGCCTGTATTACGACGCAGAGGGCGCCCCTCGAGCTACGGATGTGCAACCCACCGATCAGGAATTGAAGGTCATTCACAAGGTGATCAAAAAAGTCACGTTGGACATCGAGGGACTGGCGTTTAACACTGCGATTTCTGCGCTCCATATCGCCACGCGGGAGTTGACCCAGTTGTCTTGTCAATCCCGCACTGTTCTTCGTTGGCTTGCGCAGATTCTTGCGCCGTTTGCCCCTCATCTTGGGGAGGAGCTTTGGGCATCGGGACTTGGAAACGCGGGCAGCATTTCACTGGTCGAGTGGCCAGCGTTTGATGATGCCTACGCAGTGGATGAGCAAGTGACCATCGGTGTGCAGGTGCTGGGCAAGACGCGGGGTCAAATCACCCTCCCACTGGATGCAGACCAGGAGACAGCGGTCGCTGCGGCGATGGCGCAAGAGGGTATTACCAGGCATCTGGAAGGCAAAAACCTCGTGCGCATCATTTACCTGCCGGGCAGGATCCTGAACTTGATCGCGAAATAGAGCTGCCGGCACCGAATTCCAGAGGCGTTCCTGTCCCCGTGTAGCCGGGCAGAAGCGAGCTAGAGGCGGCGTCGTGTGAAGAGGATGCTGCCCAGTGGGGTCTCCGGGAAACACCGCTGGCTGGAGTATGGCTTGCCAGTGGAGGGAGGAGGCAGTAGAGTCCCGCATGCGCATGCAGAGGAGCAGTTCATGATTCTTCAAAAAGCCCCGAGTTGGTCTGCAGAGGCCTATCACAACGGGGAGAAGGTAAAAATCTCAAGCGATGATTATGATGGAAAGTGGTATGTATTGTATTGGTACCCACTGGATTTTACGCTGATATGCCCCACAGAAATCCGGGAATTTCAGCGGCTTCAGACGGCCTTTGAAAGAGAGGGAACCGCTGTGATTGGATGCAGCACGGATTCCTTTTACAGTCACAGGGCCTGGCTTGCGGAGACGCCCACATTTTTTAAGCCAATCACACATCCTGTCATTGCTGACACCTCTCATGAAGTGACCCGAGCGTTTGGGATGCTCTATGAAGCGAAAGGTATTGCATTTCGAGGTACGGTTGTGGTCGATGACAGCGGCGTGGTGCGGGCCTTCGCGGCCAATGACACCACCGTCGGGCGCAACCCATCCGAGGTGCTTCGTACTGTAGAGGCCTTGCGTGCGGGTGGCGTGTGTGGAGTGAACTGGAAAAAAGGCGACGCCTTCCTCGGATGAGTCCGTCTGAACATCCAAAGGCATTGTTGTGAAGCGCTGGCTCTTCATTCTCGGGGGCGTATGCGGGGTGTTACTTGGGTTGACCCTTGTGGCTCATCGGATGGGTTGGATCTCTATTCCCGGCTTGCGACAGGGATTCAGTCCGCCGCAGGGCTGGTGGACCACCGAACACGGGGAGACGAATACTCTGGAAGCCTTGCAAATGCTTGGGTATCTGGATGGAACCGAGCCTCCTCCGCCACGGGTGGGGGTGACGACGTATGTTCCCGAGCGTGTGGAATCTGGTCTGAACCTGGTCATCGGCGGTCACGCGGCGATGGCTCGTTTCATCGATATGCAGGGCAAAGAAGTCCATCGCTGGGAGGCGGGGTTTGAAGAGGTATGGCCCGGTCGGGCAGTCATACCCAAAACCCGAACGCATTTGTATTGGCGCCGCGTTCATTTGCGTCCTGATGGGGGACTCTACGCCATCTTCAGTCACTACGGACTGGTTCGGCTTGATGTGAATTCCCGAATTGTGTGGGCGACGGATGGCTGGTCTCATCATGATCTGGATGTGGGTGAGGACGGCACGATTGTGACCCTGTGCAAGACCGAGGGAGAAATCAATCCCGCAGTAGACAGGAAGCTACCCGTTCTTCGGGACTGTGTGGAATGGATCGATCCGGAGACAGGGAACTCCCTGGGAAAAATTGATTTGATTCGTGCCCTGGAATCCTCTCCGTACGCATCCCTGTTGCAAACCCCGCAGGAAACGCCAGATCGCCTGCACGCCAATACCGTGGTGATTCTCGATGGCAGACTTGGTGCTCCCTTTGAGAAGGGGCGACTTCTTGTATCGCTACGCGAGCTGGATGCGGTGGTCGTGCTTGATCCGGCAACAGAACGCGTGGTTTGGGCCAAGGCGGGTCCCTGGAAGCGACAACACGACCCGCGTCCCACCGACAAGAATACCCTTTTGGTTCTGGACAACCAGCGTACGGATACGCACTCGGCCCTCATAGAGATAGACCCTCATACGGAGAAGGTGGTGTGGGAGTGGCAGCACGAGAGTTTTCATACACGGATTTTGGGGGCCGTGAGACGGCTGCCCGGGGGTAACACGCTGGTTGCAGAGTCGACTCGGGGTCGTGCACTGGAGATTGCAGCGGATGGCACGATTGTGTGGGAGTGGTGGAATCCGGAGAGGGCAGGGGAGCAGGATGAGTTTATCGCCGCCTTATTTGATATTGAGCGCGTGACCGTAACGCCTGACTGGCTCACGGATCCAGACGAACCACCTGTGCAGCCTCTCCCGAAAATACCCGGGGAAGGCCAGGCCACACCGTTCGATCCTCTCGTAGAACCACTAGAACCGGACGTTCCCCCACCTCATTAAATATTTCTGGCGACCATTGGCCGGCGAGTAGCGCCTCTGCCATACCCCTGCGTGCCATCCACTCCTCCTTGCTGTGCCCTTCCAGCGTGACGCTGATGTCTACCGAGCGCATGCCCCAGCCTGGCTGTGGAGTGTCTGCCAGACTGACAAAGAGCGACCTTCTTCCAGTGACCGACAAGTCCCGTTTGCTGTCGACCAACACGACATTTTCTGGCTGGGTACGTACCCATTCGGCCAACTGCCTTTCAGCGGGTTCCACGGGAAGCAGGGTGTTGCCTGCCAACGCTACGCGGGCCGGAGGAGATGGGTTTGTATGTCGCTGGATTTCCAGAGCCATGGGAAATACCATGGCCGCCATGAGTACAACTCCTGCCGTTTTCATGGTGCATAAGGCCCGGGATGCCGGGGGGGCAGCAATCAGCAAGACCACCATCAGGAACTTGTACTCAGTGTCTGCTGGAGCCTTAAAGAATAGGTATAAACCAAAAAATACAATGATGCCGACCCAGCTGTTACGTGACATTTTCCCACGCCAGGCAAGTAACAACAAAGGAAAGGCCGTCATTCCACCCAAGACCACATGGCGTCCAAACGTCCACCAGCCGACGAGGGCTAGCGAACCACCGACTCCTTCCGACCACATCCATATCAGATAGCCGGCCGGTAACAGGCTACCTGCAGCCAGAGCAGCCATTGAGCGAGACCGACTGGGCACCTTGCCCATGGCGATGACTGCGCCGGCGCCAAGCGCCGTGCCCAAACCCACGAGTGGATACAATATCCCTCCCGCCGCAACAGAGATAACCACGAGCCAATGATGTTGGGGGTGCTTGAGCCAGGCCACGAACATGGCGGCTGTGGCGAGACCCAGGGGCGTGCTGTTGGCGTTGAGAAACTTTACGAACAGGGGCACGGCTCTGGGTTCCAGTTCGATAGGAGAGGTGGCGAGAAGTGCGACAAACACCGCGGCTGCACCGGCCCGTCCTCCGCCGGCTGCAAAAGAGAGCGCGGCCCAGAGTACGGCCAGGGCGATGGTGTGGGTGAATGTAAATCCAAGAGGAGTGGGCAATCCCAGCTGTTCGAGTCCTGCCAGGAGAACATGGTGCCCCCACGGGTAGCCGGCGGGCTGACCGGCGAACCACGGAGATTCGGGTGGCAAACCCTGTTCGACGATGCCTGCAGTCAGTGCACTGTGCATCATGCCATGGTGAGATTGTACAAAGTGCGTGGGATCTAAGCCCATCACTGCCAGCCATACGAGCGCAAGCGCAACGAATACAGCCCATCCGGGTTTCGTTTTGCGGTTCACCCAAACCCAGCACCCCGTAAGCATCAGGGTAGCGATAAGTGCAATCATCGAGGGTATCCAGCGGCGGGTGAGACCACAGAATAGTGTGTGGGCGCACCACGGGGCAAGGAACGTCTTGCTTTTGGGCCGGGGCGCCCGAACCCGGCTGCAGAGGTGCTAGTAAACCAGGGTGTAGCTGCCTGTCTGAAAGCCGGCGCTGATGACGCTGAACTGGTAGCACTGCCCGGATGTGAGGGGCGTTCCGCCTGTTTCTGCGCCATTATCAATGCTGTTGTCGATGGCTCCATCTGGTAATACGCCGTAGGTGACCGGTCCCTCAAACCCTGTGGGGAATGTCTCCGTTTCTACGGCCCAATAGGCGTTGCCATCACTGACGGTGGTGCCCGGTCCCAGGGGCAGACGCGCGCCATAATCGGTGATGTACAGACCGATGGCTTTCTCTCCTTCAAAGGAAATCTGTGGTACTCCGCTCGCGTTGGTGGAGACCTCCACCTCCACATCTCCGGCGGGTCCTTCGGGACAATCTACGTCCGGCTTGCGCACGATGGTCCATTCCCGGTCTTCAAAAAAGATACCCGGTCCACTGATGGTGAAGGTGCCCATGGCCGAGTCGATGATTCCGTCTCCGTCTGAATCGGATGCATTGGCTTTTACCGCTGAACCTTGGGCGAGCGAAAAGCCGAAAGATACAGGCATATCTTTGATTTCGAAAGTGTTTCCACTGATGATGGTGTCTGTGTCCCAGATCAGCCCCTTGCCCAAATTGATGAGCAGATCCGAGCCGTCCTGATTGGGCGTGGCCTCAAAATCGGAGGTTACACCTAATGAAACGGACTCGTCGAAGCTTCCCTCCATGGGATTAAATCCGGGAATTTGTGCGGTAAACGCATAGGTGCCGGAGAAGTGTATATTGGCAGGCCCGGCGGTTTCGAAGGGAAAGGAGGTGGTTTCCGGAATGGTGCGTTGATCGAAGGATTCCAGTCCGGCTTTTACCACCACCTGATAGGATTTTTCCTGGTCCAGCGGCTTTGCCGGGGTGATCTGTACTTTGCGTCCATGGACGTTCACGGTCGCCTTGACCTTCTTTCCGGATTGCGTTTTGAGTTGAATCTTCTTTACGTTGGAGGCTTCATCCCAAATGGGCTGGTTGAAAATGAGTTCAACAGGTGTGCCAGTGCCTACAAGAGTTCTGTTTAATGTTGTTTCAAACGAAAGAACGAAGAAATCTCTGTCGGTGAGTTCCCGTACATAGCGGGTTAAATCCGAGAACTCTGATTCCGTGAGGTCGTTCACATCCGTCCAGTCGAGTGCTGCCTGAATGGCGTCTTCCAGCGTGCGCGCCTCGCCCGTCTTTAGCCAGGCGTTGTGGCGATAGGAGCCGACAAGTATGGGAGTGCTGGAGCGTGCCTCTGTAATTCCTGGATCGAACGATGCATTGGAGGTGGTGAGCGGAAGGGCATGACAGGCTGCACATTGGCCTTTGCCATCGTAGACTACCTTTCCTCGCTCGGCTGCCTCCGACAGACCGCCGTCGCGCTTTGTCCAGCCGTTGGCCTTGGGGGGAGGAGCGAAAGAGGAGAGATACGCCCCCAGTTCCTCGGCGTCTTCGGACTCTGGCCATTTGTTGATGATGCTCGTAAAGCCGGTGTAGCCAAAGGTACGAACATCTGCGACATAGGCGCCCCATCCCAGCGGTGCGGTGCCTTCCAGCCACATCATGGGCCGGGAAGCTTCCCAGGTTTCCAGGGGACCGGCCTGCCAGACGCGGGTGTCACCCAATCCTTCCAGATGGCAACTGTTGCAGGAGAAGTTTGCGCCATATCCCTCGCCAGGCCGGATAAAATGCAGTTGACCTGCTGCGGCGTCTGGTGATCTTGGGTCGACCCCGGCTGCCACGGATTGAATGGTTGCGCCGGATCCGTCAAGCACCTGCACAGCAAAGGCCTGACTGGCGTGAACGATGGTTTGGTCGTTCACCGTAAGGATGTCCCGAGGACCCCCCTCCACTGAGACTCGAGAACGTTCTTCTAGGGTCTCGGTGTCGAAGGAAAGGGCCACTTCACTGCCTTCCGCTACGGCCCAGAGGCGCCCGTCTGCCAAGGATAGGCTCTGGATCCCGAGTATATAGCCGTCTCCTTCGTTTGCGGGCGTGAGGGTGTGTGTGCTCAACCGGTCACCCGTACTGGTATCGAAGGTGATAATTTGACTCTCAAAGGGCGGGGTAGAGAGGGTGACGAGACCACGCTCGGGATAACTGGCGGTGGCTGCTACAAAGAGTCGATTGTTGGATTCGTCGAGAACCAGATCTGTGAGCACATTGGCCACCTCTCCGAAGGCGCGCAGTACGGCACCGGTGGAGGTATCTATCGCCAGCAGGTCCCCCGCTTCGTCAACGGGATCGGTGCCATAGGGGTATCGCTCGGGTTGTCCTGTGCGATGGCCGGCCACATACAGGGTCGAGCCGTCCGCAGTGAGCGTGAGTGCGCGCGGATCGGTCATGACCGGAAATCGGTCTGTGACGGTGCGCGCGGCGAGGTCGACTTTGGCAATCAGCCCTTCGGTGCGCAGGGATACATAGGCCACACTGCCATCCGCGCTCACCACGACTTCAGCGGGTGCGTCTCCTACCCAAAGAGAGTCCACCAGTCGTCCCTCGGTGAGATCGACAAATCCCAGGGTGTCGTTTCCAGCGTGGGCCACATAGGCCCAGGCGTTATCCGGGCTGACAGCCACCGAGACCGGCCAGGGACCCACCGGGATTTCATCTAACGTGGTCACTTCTCCCTCGTCTCCGGATGGAAGAGCGAGGCGGGTCAACGCCGGCGCATAGCCCTGCGCCACAAGAAGGGTCGAGTCGGCGACAGCCAGAGAACGGGAAGGCAGGTAGTTGAGGTTGTGAAACGGTATTCCGGCGGTATCAATAGCCGTGATCTTTCGCTTGCCTGCCGCCCCATCGAGGGAAAAAACATACTCTCCCGGAGCGTCTGGCGTGAAGCGGGTATACCCGTCAGAACCCTCGACGAGGAGGTTGCTGCCAGCGCTTTCCTTGAGCTGCCATGAAGCTCCCTCGGGTGCTTTGGGCAGCCAGTACACATCCCCCACGGGGAATCGCTCTGTGGGTTGGGCAGGTAGTTCTTCCAGTGCCGGTCCACATGCGGACAGCAAGAGAAACAGAGGGGCAAGGAAAAACGCTTGAAAATCGTGTGCCATGATGTGTTCTCGTCTATGCTCGGTGAGCGATGAGTCGTATGGGATGGCGTATTTCTAACGACTGGTAGATTAAAGGGCAACAAGAGAACGTCTCCAGGAAATGCCTGGTATTTTAGTGAATTCGGGGTTGGCCCGTCACTCCAGTTCCTTCTGTAACTTTACGAATTGTTTAGGCATGGGGCTGAGGAGGTAGCCTTTGCTAAGAAAGAGTGTTTGCAGTTTATGATTGTGTTCGTCGGTGTAGGTTGCCACCCGGTGGAGGTGATGTGTCCGAACCCATTGCTCCCCGCGGCCGATGAGCGCCGTTGCGACTCCTTGATTGCGTGCGGCAGGGTCGACGTACAGGGTCCCAAACAGGCCAAACTCCCGATTCTCTTCATCTTGATCGATGCGTACTATCGCGTGGCCCACGCACTTGCCTTCGGCAGTATCGACCACGAACACGGCAGCGGCCACCGCAGATGGGTTCAAATGCCACCGCACCCGCTCCACGGTCTGCTCGAGGGTGTACAGCTCGTGTGCCCGCTCTGCTCCCAACACCTCTTCCAGGGTGGCAAGCATCCGTCGCCCAATAAGCAGGATGGTATCCTCTTCATCGGGAAGCACGGTGCGCAGGGTGATCTGATTCGTCATAAGTGCAACCTAACGGGGAACACACCTGTTCTGAAGGGATTTTTCAGCATAGAACGGTGGCCAGCACATGTGTAGACCGGGGGTCCGTTATGGAACCGCCTCGCACGGCTCGCCGCCCTCATTGAGTACAGACCACTCGTCTACAGGTTCGTCTCGAATCATCACCTGTGTTTTACCGGTTTCGCCGGCAATCCAGGCATTGTCTCGCACGCAAAAGAATTCGGGTGTGGCCTTGTGGGCAGAGCCAGCGGAGCCGATGCGCAATGCGACCGGATTATTGCCTGTGGTCACATGGTTGTTCCGGAAGATGGCCTCGTCTACGGCCGCCAGCGTGACCACGGCCCGGTCTCCGGTTCCTTGGGCATAGCGGAAAGTGTTGTGTTCGATGAGGAAGGGACCGGTGCTGTTTTCGTAGCCATCGGTTTCAAACGAAGCCGAAGTGATTGCACCCGTAAAGGGGGTGTATTGGCAGAAAGAATTCATCTCGTCCAGCAATCCCGGAGTAAAGGAGTCGTAGCCCATCTCAATGAGATTATTCTTTATGTAGGCCTGCTGATTTCGGCCAAAGAGGGAGATGGTTGAGCCGCCTGCGCACCCATCAGCCAGGCTGGTGTCGGCCAGATAATTATTGTACACGCGGATGGGGTGGTTGTTGGGAGGATGCTCTTCCCCCTCCAGATAGGGGTCTTTTCGCGCCGTAAATTGAAAGGCTGTGCGCCCCACGTCGTGAATGGTGTTGGCCATGGCAATAAATTCTCCACGGGGCGCGTGCACATAAATGCCATGCTCCCAGTGGGTGTTGTGAATGTGGCTCCGCAGGAGTTCGAATTTTCCGAGATTTCGGGTGTGCATGCCCCATTTTCCAGTGCTTTCCCCGCGCTCCAGCCATTGATATCTTCCGTCCATTTCCACGTCGGCGAATACCAGTCCGTCATATACTACGTCGCTTCCCTGCACGCTTTCGTCGTAGGTTCCCACATGAATGCAGTCGCGTCCGCATTCAAATCGAAGGCGGTAAAACTCCAGATGATCAATTTGCATGTTTTCGTCTGAGCT
>Ga0315322_10002556_pt1 | contig 14078 bp, 23 predicted proteins | sample M110021515metaG_FD_203461 | JGI IMG/M metagenome (GOLD analysis project Ga0315322, IMG submission 203461) | Ammonia-oxidizing marine archaeal communities from Monterey Bay, California, United States - M1 100m 21515 | ecosystem: Environmental > Aquatic > Marine > Intertidal zone | place: USA... | reverse complement strand
CGGTGATGATAAGCTACTAGACGGTGATGATAAGCTACTAGACGGTGATGATAAGCTACTAGACGGTGATGATAAGCTACTAGACGGTGATGATAAGCTACTAGACGGTGATGAGAAGTTCGTGAGTGGTGATGAGAAGTTCGTGAGTGGTGATGAGAAGTTCGTGATATTTGGGTAATTAATTATTTGACTAGTATTACTAACTGTATTATTAGTGGCGTTTTTCGGCGTAGTAAAATTATCAAATAAAATCTGCACATTCTCCTGACAAAGGTATAAAAAAGTTCTTGAGCTGTTCCATAAAATTGTACACATTTGATATTTCCGATATACAATCAAAAATTCAATTTGTTTTTAAATTAATCTAGGAACTTTTCGGTAATTATAATTTATGGTGAGAAATAAATGAATAACACTTTGCTTTACACAGGAATAGGTGTACTATTTGTCAGTATAATAATATTCTTTTTGAAAGATAAACTAAACCATAAAACTAGATTATATTTAAGTGGTTCACTGGGATTAATAGCAATAGGATTAATAATCGCATCTTTACTAGTCACTTCTTCTAGGACAGTATCTGATTACCATCACAACAAAAAGAACATGAGAATTCATCGTAGATTAGCTCGCGAAGGTATAAATGTTGGTGATGAAGATACACCTGTATATGTTATAGAAAATTTTCTATCACCATCTGAATGCTCAGAAATCATTGAATCGGCTCGAGATAAAATGTCTCCATCGACATTGACTCATTACAACGGTGATAAAGACTTTAGAACGTCAGAAACATGTTATTTTGATAAAAACAATTCAAAACAGAATATGATAGAAGACAAGATTTGTAAATTTATGGAATTACCTTTAAATACCTGCGAGCCATGTCAGATACAGCATTACATGATCGGTAATCAATTCAAGGCACATCACGATTATTTTCACCCGGGTACCGAAGAGTTTGAAAAATTCGCCGGAGATAATGCTAACTATCAAGGTCAACGAACATGGACATTTACCGTTTATTTAAATGACGTGGATAAAGGAGGTGATACTGAATTTGTAACTCTTGGAAAACCAGTCCATCCTGTAGCCGGGAGAGCTGTGGTATGGTACAATCTAAAGGAAGACGGAAGTCCTAACGAAAGAACCATGCATCGTGGTACTCCGGTGGAAAAAGGGGAGAAATACATCATCACTAAATGGTTTCGGGATCGGGTACAAAATGAATTTGTAACGGATATTCCGATGTGAATTGAGAATGGGTAAATCAGCACGCAAAAAAAGAACCAAAAGTATGAGAAAATCTCCGTACACGAGACCACAGCATATTGACAAAATTTTAGACAAGGCTCGAAAAAGAACCAAAGAGCGGAGTGCCATCAGAAGTAGAATGAAAAGAAAAGCCAAGATCGAATTATTCGCACAATCGCTATTCAGTGGAAAAAAGATGACAGAACTTCCGTTTGATTACACGATGAATTCTAAAAAACTAAAGAATTTCATGATAGATATCGATCTTCGATTGCGAGAATTGATCAAAATGGAAGAAATCAAGAACGATTTGAAGAAATTACAAGAAGAAAATCCACCTAAAAACACACAAACAGGAGATTTGGTGTTGGATTTTAGTAATTTGTCGTTGTAAACTCCATATAAATTGTTATTATAAGCATAATAACAATTATTTAATCTTACTACCCCTTTGTGTTGGTGGTAAATATTTCATACCTAATATATCGAAAAGTTGTTTTTCCGATTTCAACCCACCGGGAATGACTCTTTTTCCAGAAGACTTGTTATTTGCTCCTCTCACAAACAAACCTTTTTGACTCAATATAGCCCCACGAGGATACTTCTTACCATCGTATTCACGTAGTTCTTTGGCTTTTTCACGCATTAACCTATTCAAGACATCATTACCAGTAAAATGCATCAAAGCGGCGTTCCAATTCTCGGGTTCCGTAAACATAATATCAATACGAAAGATGAATTTTTTCATACCGGGGCATCTACCCAAACCTTTAAAATCATCCTTGCCTTCCGAAAGAGTGTCAAAAACAACACCCCAATCTTTCAAAAGTTTCACAAATTCTTTCAATGTAAATACCTCACTCTTTATTAATATGTCTACGTCACCCGAATCTTTTGCTCCGCGTCTATAACTACCACCAAAAGCTATTTGGTAACTATTTTTACCGAATTTCTTATCTAGTAAATGTTTAGTCGTATCCTCTAGAGCTTTAGTGAAAGCTCTTGGAATTCTTTTTAGTCGTGTATGGTAATCAATCATCTTTTTCTGATTTTTAGTGAATTTCAACTTTTTACCATTTGGGGATTTGGTTACATAGGAACCAGAATCAAAATAACCAATTTTAGCAGCTTTCCGTAGTTCTGATACATTTTTAAATCCGTAATCTTTGACTAACTTTTTAGCTGTAGCTTCTCCTATATAAGAAACTTTGGATAGTGCACTCACAGCTTTAGAGGTAGTTGTTGGAGCGGCCACTTTTCCTTGTTTAATTTTCTTATCCATCAACTTATCTTTTTTAGCAAGTTTGTACTCTTCAACACTCCCGGTTTCTTGAAATTGTAAAATTTTTTGCGCGACACCTTTTCCAACACCTTTAATTGGAAATTTACCACGACTTTTTTTGATATTTTCTTCCGTGATTTCTATATTTTTTCGAGGAACAAATACATCTGTGATCTCTACGGCTCTTCCTAATTTAGTTCCGAGTTCGTTGAGAGCTCTTACGGCTTTTTGATATGTCATACCATATGGCATGAACTTACCCTTTTTAACATAGTAATCAGCCATAAAAGTAAACTGGCGACATAATTCTTCATTATAATCACACTGTTGCATTTTATTTTATATTTAAAAATTGGTTTTTATTTCAAAAATGAACATATCTATGCATACTTCTAATAATGCTGGCCTAAATCCTTTAGGTTTTGGTTTAAATCAACGTTACATGGGAATGTCTACGGGGAATCTCAATGTTAATCCGACAACTAATACGAATGGTTTGATGCAAACTGGGGGAAATAATACCATGAGTATCTATAGTCAAACTGGTGCTACTAGTCAAACTGGTGCTACAAGAGCTAAAAAATCTACCCCAAATATTGAAAAAGGCAAACCAAAAGATTTGGTTGCAAATTCGGCCCCAATTCACGATTTCCTGGAGGAACACACATTGACTATTAAATATAAGAAGGGTGACGAAATAGTTCCAAGATTAAAGAAAAATCTTAAAGCGGCCAAACTACATAAAAAAATTAAATTTAGATCCGATAAAAAGTTAAAATGGTCTCCTCAGTATCATTTGGATGGTGAGGTCACAGACCTGCGGGGTTACATGAATACCGAACTCTTATATATTAATCTAATCGAGCAATTAGAAGAATGGAGGGAATCTTCAGAGAGTTCAGGTTTCGATGATAAAACAGATTCGGAAGAAGATTCCGACGAGGAAGTAGCTGAGAATAACTCGGGTGACGAGGAAGTAGCTGAGAATAACTCGGGTGACGAGGAAGTAGCTGAGAATAACTCAGATGACGAGGAAGTAGTAGCTAATGAGAATAACTCAGATGACGAGGGAGTAGTAGCTAATGAGAATAACTCAGATGACGAGGGAGATGAATAAATAGTTGTTTCATGATAATATTCTATTATTATGAAATTAAAATTAATAACTGTTGTGGTGATTATAACTAAAAGATGAGTCTGCTTGTTCCCTGGTAAGCTCTTTCATTCGCCTAAAATATTGTCGGCGCCTTCCACGTCGTGTGTCAAATTCGATATTCAACCAGCCATCATTTGGTTGAATTTCGTACACGCAATAAGCTCCCCCGGCTCCAATATTCCAGAAATCTCTGACAGGAAGAGATCCTTGTTCCATATCCTCGATGTATCTTGCGGTTAGTTCAGCTTGCATTTTCTTTATATACATTTAGAACTTAAATTCATTTTGTAATTAATCAGCGGGACAATTTGGTTCGTATTTTCTTGCATAAACTGGACCGTAGCACCATGTAATCTTTTCCCCTGGTAAAATATTTCTTTCGGCTCTTAGTGAATAGGTCATCGTATCACCTATTTTTACCTTTTTTCGGTGTTTGTAATTTAACTTAGTTTCTATATCTAAGTAACAATTCATATCGTCGGAAAATGTAGGCTCGTTGGAGAAAAAAGCATAATATGTGATATTTTTGGGAGATGGCATCTGAAGACTTCCATTAAATAAATCTCCAATTAACCTTTCACTGAGATTTTCTTTTTTCGTGTAAACTGACATCGAGTACATAGAATGCTTGTAAGCTTTGTGTGTATCTATGTCGAATACCATGAACTTATACCATGCAATTCTTTCTCCCTTTTTAATACGCTTACGACACACTAGCTCGGTGCCTAGTGTTTTTGAGTCTTTAACAATAATTTTTGTTTTGGAATTATTGAATAGTTTAACATTTTTGAATTCCAACAAATGATCAAGAATCTTGCCTCTGTTATTGGACATTTATTATCAGAAACACGAGGATTATTTATTTAAAAAATCATTATTATCCCAAAATGGCAGACAGTATAAATTCACTACCAACTGATAAAAATGCACCTACACATCCAGAATTGCAACTTGTAGATTATCTTTTTGAAAAGGACGGATCACAACAAAAAATAGGAGGATTAGTTAGCGAGTTTAAAATGGCGATTTTCGCAAGCGCATTATTTGTGATATTATCTTTACCCCCTGTTGATGATTTATTAATCAAAATTATTCCTGTGACTAACAACGCCGTAGTCAGAATGATTTTGAAAGCAATATTCTTTATGATTACCTTTTACCTTGTTCAAAATTTTTGGTTGATCAAGAAAAAGAATTAATCCGACGATGATTTTCCTCTCAGAAAAAACCACCAAATAGCCCCTGTACTTGCTAAAGATAGCGATGCAGTAATCACTAGTAATAACCAAATCTTGGTATTATCTTCATCATCTTTTATGAATCCGGGAGACCAAAACCATAAAATTATCAAGAAGATCAGAAATGTGACCCCCAAGTATACAAGAGGATTTTTAAGTATTTTTTGAAAGTCAAAACTGTTTGGAGCTTTACCGGCAATAACGTTATTAACTTGATGTTCTAATTCATCATAGTTATTCATTCCGTCCATATAAGGGTCTTGTTGTGTCGTCATATTTTAATGTTATTTAATTCTTATAAATAACATTTACGTGTATGTTTCCCGCGGACTGTAATTATTATTTCTTACTGTACCGCTTCCATTCAGGCGTAGGGTGGAGGGTTTGTCTTGGGAAATTTCGCATTTGAATATTAATCGATACCAATCTACAGCTTGAGGTACACAATCACTAAAAAACAATTCGAAGAGCTTACTACGAACACTTTCTCTAAATATTGAATCTTTGATCATAATTCCACCAGAAGTTGATAAATATTCAAATAATTCATTCATCACTAGAATTTTGTTTTCTATACCGGAAATATCAGCTATATTATTTAGATAATCTCGTATTTTTTGCCTTGCTACGGATTTACTGTCCATTTTTAATTTTATTTTTTCTTAAAAGTCACATTTAATAAATATGGCTAAAAGTAATTGTACAACTATAGCACTTTTAACTTTCTTTGGTATTCTTTTATGCGGAGGGGGTGTTATTATGACTGCTTATGGATTAAAACAAGCGGGAGACGACTCCATTTCTAAAGGTGAAGCTATACCCCTAAACACATTGACTATCTTTGGTTACGCTATGAGTACCGTTGGAGGTATGGTGTTCTTGATCTGTGGTATCCTATGGATCCTTTGCGCTGCTAAACGTAAGTAAATAATTTTGTCTTGTAATTCTTATTATAGAATTACAAGTCCTTGACACTCGACCATAATTGCGCTCTTGTAACTGCTGAATCGGAGTTAGCGACCACTGCTTGAAATTCTTCACCACTAGTAATATTAGGAGGAATACCCCATGTTCCTTGGAGAACACCCAACAGTTGGGTTTCTGACAATTGACGAAGAGCTAGAAATCTATTAAGAACTTCCAGATTGTTTTCCTGCCTAGATAGATCTTTAAGATCACTTTCGGTGAAAGATTCTATGATGGTCATATAAGTTTTGACTAGTTTAGCAACCATTTTAAAATGGTTATTAGCCTTTTCATTGACATCATCCGATTCTGGTTTACCTGAAAACTCTGTTGCAATTTTCATGACTTGTGTTTTTAAATATTCGTGAGCAAATGAAAATTGAGGTTGAGTAGTTATATCCGACCTTTGTACTTTTTGCATTTTTTGTATCATTCATTTGTTTAAACAACTAGCGATCTCTGTGTAAATTTGGTCACCTAATTTCTTGGCGTTCAAACCATGTACTATTTTACCAATAGTCTTGAGAGTATTACTTTCTACTGATCCAAACTCGCCTATTCGTTTCACCAATTCTAAGAAGGAATAGGGATCATCAAAACAATCATCCGCGGGATATACTCGCGGATGATTCCCATTTCTAGGTGATGGAATCCGTTTGTCTTCAATTCTGATACCTAAATGTTTGATTAAATCCACAGGGCGCAAACTCTCCAATGTGTGTTTATCGGAATAGATAATCTCAGTATACTTTCTAGCTTTTCTAGTAAACTTTCTGATGTGTCCAGCCGTTCTAAATTGTGGACAATATTTTGGTTCTCTTGAGAGAAATTGCATCAAATCAAATATAAAAGTCAAGGTTCTTGATTCACAGTGTTGAGCTAAGAGTCCGCTAGACATGGAAACAAGTAGTATAATGATGTCTTGAATTGTACTTGTCGTATATGGTTTGATCAAACCCCTGTGAATGTTTTTATAAACTACGTGCGACTTACCAAAGTCTAGTAACACGACTTTGTAAGGCCCCTGGGATCTCCAGACCCCGTGTTTAGTGAAGTAACTCCTAGGTTTACTACATGGAGTCAACATGATATTCCATGGAAAGATATCGTTATGACAAAATTCAAATTCCTCTAATCCAATTTCGAGGATACCGCAAATTTGAACAAGAATATCTAACAAACCTGTTATGTTAAAATCCGACGTTTTCAAGTATTCAGCCAGACTTATTCCTTCTACAAACTTCCAATATGAAACCTTTTCTTTGATATCGAAATAAACTAGTTCAGAATATTGATCTGAATATTTCATTTCAGGAATTATACACGCCCCAATGAATATTTCATGAATAAATTCTTCCAATTTAGAGTCCTTTACAATCTTTCTGACGACTTCCAACGACTCTGAATGTTGTACAAGCGTTGTTTTGCTTTCCCATATTATTTTCCAATCGGATGCGCTAACAAATTGTTTCTTTTTCCTGGATGAAATTTTAGCACACTTGCTTCTAGAGAGCAATTTCATCTCCATTCTAGAACCCACATCACGCGCAGATATCACATTGTACTTATAAACACCCGTTTTAGATTCGGAATCTATCAATATTTTCTGCCAATAGTCTAATACACCATTTTGTGAGAGATATGTATCATAAAACGTTTTCGCGTTTTCAGCGATTTTTTTACACTTCACAGGATTCGTCCAACACCAGTCCATTACTTCTGATAAATTGGATAGATCTGACTCGACATGTAGATAATGAGTTCCCTCAATTAAAAATCTATGAAACCATAAAGTATATGGCGATTTCACGAGAAGAACTACTACATTCATACCAAGCTCCATAGACAATCTAAATGCACAGGAATGACCCGGAATATGAAGAATATATTTGTATCCACTTTGCTCTACGGAATCTAGTGGTTCTTTGAGACCAATACTGTTTTGAACATCTTCGCTAATTGTATGTAAAACGAATCCTACACCACGTCGAGCGGGACCGGTGCGACGGGTCACGGTGGGTTGAGCTCTTGGTCTTAGATTCCAAGATGTTATTCCCACGTCGAGTCTATCATCTTGTATAGAACAAACTTTGAGTCGTGGATTTGTATCGATTGTAACTCCTTCGCCAGTAGACGATCCTCTGAATACTACTTTGTCTATTTTGGCGTCCCAATCTTGTTCTGGGATCTTACCATAGTCTTTCTGAAGACGATTGAGATACGAAGTATTAAACTTGATACCACGATCTTGAAACGCTATTCTTGCCCAATCGTCCCACGTAGGAATCCCAGAATCAATGAAGTTTTCATGAGCACACATAGAGAATATTGGAAGAATTCCTTTGGTGTCATCAAAGACTTTTTCATTTCCCGCTACAAGAGGTGTGTAAGGATGTCGAAAATCTTGACGGAGAAGCGGGAAATCCCTACGGTTTAAGAAGAATTCCGTATCGGGGACTTTTCGCGATTCACAGAGAGTTTCCAACATATGCTTCAAACATGAGACGTTGGAATCACCTTCAATTTGAGGAAATTCATTTCGAATCAAAAAATTATTACCAATCCATTGATTCTTGTTTCTATTAATTCTGTGCGGATTAAATCTTCGATTCATTCGTGTTTGGGAGGATTCGTATACGCCAAGTATTTCACTATCTGTCATCTCTATTTTTTCACCCCAACTATTAGTGAAGTTACTTTTGCTGAATGGGAGAAATACTTCCAACTTATTATTGCGTATTTTGACAAAGATACCCTTTTTCAAACAATGAAAATAATACTTGAAATTAGCCATTACCGTTCTTGACGATATCCTAGATTTCGGAAGAGACTCCGCCAAATCAGTCGAGTACCCTCCCCAAAGGTTGTTCTCCAATTCTATATTCGTCTTTGCTCCGGATTCACGAATGAGATGTTGTAAAAATTGTTCTTCGTCTCCCACCGTGTAATTTACTTGCTTAAAATTTTTATATCTAGGATTTGTTTGCTCTCGCGAAGAGACACTATCTTCGGATAATTTGAAATATTCTTTTACTTTCAAGTATTTTGATGTAGTTGTCATTCTATTTAATGAATTAGGTACTAAGTCATTAAATTTCAGTTTTAGGGATCTCAATCACACAGGATTGTGTCGGTTTTCTATACGCCATAATCCTTATCGTTATGAGTGCGATAGTCACCAAGGATTGAATTAGCATAAACACAACAGCTATTACTTCAATGTAGTTATTATCTGTCTTGAACACAAAACTATAATAAATCCATTGACAAACAGACCAAGATGCTACGTAACCCAAATATATATTTTCCGCCACTTTATCCTGTCTGATAACGCCAATCACACCTGTTACAGACATAAATGAGAGCAATAAAAACAAGTAATTACACGTAAATCCAAAAAATATTACCAGTAACCATTGCAATACCAACAAACTTTGATACCTCATTTTAGCAGTTTGTATCTTTGTAACTTCATTCTCGATATCGTTAGACATTTGATTATCTAAATCTATGATAACAAAATCAATTTTTCATTGTTGTGAGATCTATTAAGTATATTTTCTTTCGACACATTGGGCATGTTTGTTCTACCGAACCTTCTTGAATCCATTTAATTAGAGCACTTCTAACGAATCTATGCCCACAAACTACACGAATTGTGTAAGGCACACCGTGTTTATTTTTTCCCGGACGTAATCTTGTGTGAGTGATTGGACAAATTGCAGCTTTACCCCATTTTCTATCCCAATAAGCAGGCATTTATATATTAAGTTGTCTCTTCAGATAGTTTTTTACTTGTTATATTCTTTGGATAACAAGTAGTATTATTATTTAGATATCGTCGAAATCGAATGGTTGTTCCTCCTCATCGGAACCAGCTTCTGCTCGTTGATTGCTAGTAGATAATTCACCAAGACATTCTAATCGTCTTACTTCATCTTCTTGGAGGAGTTCAATGATATCAACTTTTTCCACTTGAAAATCGCGACACGCGCAGATAACCCACATCCCGGCTTTCAACCAGCTCTTTTTTCTTTTTCTGATTTTACCACGCAAACGTCCAATGCGAGTTTCTCCGTCGCTGCAAACGATCTCAAATCGGCGATCACCCAAACCTCGTTCGACTTTTCCATATAGTTGACCGTCATCGGCCATCGGTAGAGGTCTTTTAGTTACCTCCCCGGTTTGTTTTCTTGTCTTATTCTTGTTAGCTTGTCTTTTTAGTCCTTTAGGCATAATTCTCTCTTATTCTAAAAAATAAGAGAAAAAAATCAATTTCACATCACGATTCGTGATGCTATCCACAAGAGTGGGAGGTAAACCAAAAACACGATTATCTTTTCCGCCTCTGATAATCTTTCCACTTTTTCACTGGAAATTTCTATGGTATCGTATGGATACGGCACTGTAATATTCATTGAATATCCAGAAACATGATTCCATCTACAATAATGATGGTAACAATCGGTGTTACTCCGGGGATTTTCTCTGGGCGTCAAAACGCAGCTAAGACTCATCACCGGGAGAAATCGACACCCGTCGGAGTTTTTATCTACACACTTATATTTACCTATTCCAAAATTGGGATCTATGACTTTTACATCTGTCGGGCAATTCAACCCCGACGTCAAAATTATACTTTGAATGATTATCAAGATACTAAACAATTTCATTCTCGTATATTCTTAATATAAGAGAATTTATCTACGCGCTGAATGCTCTTGAACGCCCCCTCCTATGTCTACGTCTCCATTTTCGTTGAAAAATTCGCAGCCCGGTGGTTTTAATAATTGCCAGTTCGTACTCACCTCGCTCGTATGTATTAATGAGCTCAAAGGAAGCGTTGGGATCGCGCTGTTTCATCTGAGAAAACAGATGTTGATGTTCGTTGTTAAGAAATTCATCAACCGTGAACTCCATGTAAGACAGATAATGTCCAGCGGGCCCCTCATCTTCCGCTTGAATGATTGATTGGGGCGAAGAAGGACGTCCATATATACTTTCATCATATTGTGTAACCAAACCTAATTTCATATCTCTTCAATTTATTTCAAAAGAGTGAAGAGAAATCAATTTTGCTTCTCTTTAAGGAACCACTGGTGAAAGAGATCTTCACCCGATGGATCGGGCGGATGTGCAATGGCAATGAAGACGAGGATATGGTACATGTAAATTAAACTGAACACCACGAAAACAGTTAGTAAAAATAATAGAATCCAGAAATACATTTTCCCATTCGTTATTCGCGCAGAAAATCAATTTATTAATCTACTCTCAACATCTAAATTTTCAATATGTCGAACTAAACATTCTGAGTATTCTAAATTTCTACAATTTACTGCGATGTGAATCAGCTCAAAAATCGCCAAAATACCGTCATCACTGAGATTAGAAACTATGATATCTTCCAGTGGGCCTTCGTCTGTAATGTTACATTCTTTAGTTATCTTCTCGATTTTCTTTAGGAGTGTATCCCCGTAATTTCGGAACAAACTTTCAATATAAAAGTCCGGTTGTATAGTTGTCCGTAGCTCAAATTCCACATTGCCACATAAAATGCTTAGAATCAACTTATCAAAACTGGTAATATTCTTAGCTTCAATATACTGAAGTAAAATATATTCTTCTTTAGATTGTGAATCGTTTAGGGTATTATACATATGTTATATTCTATAATATATGTTCTTAAAAAAATTATTTAAAGGGACTTAGTTGAAACGCGTAACTTTTAAGGTGCAAAAAGGTTGATAATTTTGCATTTCAAATTCTTCCTAGTAGTTTTTAAGGGGATACGGATGACATTAATGGTTTACCTTGCCCGACAGAAGCTTCTTAGAAGGCTTCTTGTCTTCATCAGGAGAAGTTGTCACGGGTTTTGACGTTTTTACCACCTTTGACTTTTTTGGGAAAATCTTGTCCCAAATTTCTCGCTTGTGATCAGTTTTCATCAATGGAAGATTTACTGGTCCAGCAAACGTAAGTAGGTCGTCAGCGATTGTCTCTTCTCCTAGAATAGCAGAAATACACTCAGTAAGGATTAGAACCTTGTGTTCAAGCATTTTGATACGCCTATCAGTTGCTTCAGACTTCTGCATCGTCTTACGAAGATTTACATCCCATTGATTTAGGATAGGTGGGGATGATGGCTTGGGCTTCACTGTTTTCGGTGAAGACGATCCACTCCTCATCATCCGCTTTATGATCTCTTCGATTTTTGTTTTTGGATAAATCCAACCAGGCCCGCACCGGAGTCTGGAGTTCCACTTTCCTCCCAGTTCTTTCAAAGCATCTTTATTCGGTCTTGTATCACCTATGACGGCTACTGATTTAGCGCTATATTCCACCAAACTAAGATTTGGCCCCAGCGTTTCTATAACTTTGCAATTTGTATCAACTGTTAGACTTGACATTATTTGATTTTATAAAAACATCTTTAACAAAATCAATTTTATTTTATCTTTTCTGCTCTTTTCAGATACTCTAACGCTCTGGTGAGACCCTTTATGGAATCACCAAGGTTTCCTATCGCCGAATTACATTGGTAACACAGCCACCCGCGAAATTTATTAGTGGTGTGGTCGTGATCAAATGTCAATCTCTTAGTAACTTTTTTACAGCAGTGACATGGAATTGGTGTTTTGGGCCGCGTCATGTTTAGTTGTTTCATTAGTTTTTTAGCAGCGGATGAATGCGCTTTCCCCCCAGTTCGTCTGCATTTTTTACACTCTGATCTGTAAACAATTGGATACACTTTACCGTTAATAATTTTTTCAGAGCTACATTTGTGAAATTCTGTGTTAACCATTTTATACTCTCTACAGATTCTACATTTCTTCATATTATTTATAATATACCCAATCGCTCGAATGAATAATTTTTGTTTTTCCATTTGATTTTGTAAAGAAACCTTTATAAAATCATTTTTACTTCGTCAGTAATCTCGAGTAGTGCAAATAAAAAAATCATGAAATTAATGTCACTAGTGGTGATTTTTTGTCTTTTGTTTTTTGGTGTTTCTCGCCTATAAGATCTTAAAGGTATTAATGTTGACCTCTTACGTTTCATATTTTATTAATACGAAATATTAAATATCGCGAAAGGCAGCGCGACATTTTGTGGCGTCTCCGCCTGACCAGGTTTTAATGTACTGTTTATCGCAGATATCCCTTTTACCAACAAACCACCAAAAATTTCTGTATTGCTGTTTTGTAGATACTCCTTGATGTAGAAAAAGATTCTCTGTATCCATTTTCATGGAAAAAATGCTAGTGTTATCCTTTACAAAATCGATAGAATCTTCTTCTTCAGTGAGAGAGTTACACTGAATCGTAAATTGCGCTTGAGACTTGTGAAGAGGTGTCTCGTCCTCGTGGAGGATTCCTCTTATAAAAATTGTGTACTTTATCATGTTCGATATATAGACTCAGTACTCTGATATTTCATTTTGTTGAAATATGTAAACGCAAAAAAGGTCTCAAGTCTATACCTTAATTGGTATAGACTTGAGACCTTTTTTGTTTAGTTGTTTTTAATTTTTTCGAGCTCATGATAAGCTAATAATAGCTCGGTATCTGAGCTATTAGTTTTCGCGTATTCAAATATCAACTTGTAAGTTATCACCTGTCTCAACCTAGATTCTAATTCCTTGATGTAATTTTTGTAATATGCTCTAATATTTTTGTTCAACATGTTCGTATCGTCCATTAGTGTGTCGAATTCTTTAATCAGCATTCTTAGTCGTTTCACAAATGGGTCTTGAATCTCCTTAATCGGTTGAGAGAGTATTAACATGAATCTATCATATTCGTCTTCACAAATGCGCCACGACCACTGTCTAGTTCCAAAAAATGCCATGTCTGGATCCGGATGGCGAAGTTTTTTAATTCTATGTAATCTCCACGATTTTTGTATTACACGTGCCGCGTTGTTCCGGTGATAATTTACGGGTCTCCGAAAAACCTGACTGGCTTCTAAGAGTTGCTGCTGTAATTCCGGTATACTATCAACAAAATCTTTATATTCTTTTCGTTCTTGTTCTGAAAATGCAATTATATTCATTATTATACTTCACTGAATGAAGTATAATGCCGTTAAATTATTCTAAAAGTCGCATGTCCACTCTGCATGATCCAGATCATTGAAGTAAGGTCGATGAGCGGATTCGTTCCAAGGTTGCTCTGAG
>Ga0315322_10002551_pt1 | contig 14088 bp, 11 predicted proteins | sample M110021515metaG_FD_203461 | JGI IMG/M metagenome (GOLD analysis project Ga0315322, IMG submission 203461) | Ammonia-oxidizing marine archaeal communities from Monterey Bay, California, United States - M1 100m 21515 | ecosystem: Environmental > Aquatic > Marine > Intertidal zone | place: USA... | reverse complement strand
GCTTCTCGCCGGCATAATCTCCGTAATGGCGGTACTGTTCCGGCGGAACCGTCACCACACGCGATTGAGCCTGTGCGTTCTGGCGGGGACCGCGCTATCGATCGCGTCGGTCGCCTTCACTGCCTATAGCACGTGGCAATCATGGTGGGTGGCAATGATATGGCTGACCTGCGGAATTTTAGTCGGTTTTCGTTCCAGCTCCACCGCGCCGCCGGGAACCGGACACGGCCTGCACGACGCGTAGACCGATCCGATATACCTGACGAGCGGCAAACCATGTAGACGTCTTCAATCTCCATCGAACAGGCAGACCGGTATCGAGCACGATCCCCAAGCAGAAAGCTGGCAACGATACCGGAGGTTTCTCGATGTATTCGATTTGCTGACCGGTCTCGCCGGCGGATTCAATGAATATGCGTAATCTTTCGCTCGCTGCCTTTCGATATGGCAACAGCAATGTAAAATTATGATCATCGCCTAAGCGATCCCGACTGGCATAGGTGTCATCACATTCGGATTTGCCGGTTCGGTAATGGAGGTGTTCGAATTCGATGTTATGGAGATATTGAATCCGGTCATACCCGCTGTTTTTCAAACGCAGGAATATCTCAAAGATATGTACATCCAGGAATCCCCCGCGATATTCGGCGAGTGCATCCGAATAACAGTTCGCGATGAAATGCCGTGATACGATCGGGAAGGTGGGCATTTTACCGCTTTTGAAACAATCGTTCGGATACAGCAGATAAATACCGTCGTCGAACTGCTCCGCCTTTGCGCATACCAGGTCATCCCAATCTTTCGATCGGACGACGATATCGTCGTTCGCCATGATCAATATATCGCCGGTAGCAGCCCGGATGCACTCCATCATCAGTTCCCCCATACCCATCCGGGGACGCACAAGCCGGATAACGGGAAACAAACCGAGATCAAGGGCGAGGCTCTCAGCATCATCATCGTCAAACAACACAACAACCTCTAGGTCATCGGGCCGTGCGGCTGTTTCCAGCGCGCTCTCCAGCATGCGTATCAGGCTTTTGGGCCGGGCTCTCGACGGAACGAGCAGTGAAATTCTCTTTTGCACGGAATCCTCTGGACGAAGTAGGTATAGCCTCAGCGAAACAAGATGGCTTTAATCACTGCCACATAATGGGAATGGTTCACACTACCACGAACGAATCGTTATTGGTCTCGCCCGAAAATGCCGAAACAAAACGGGAATTCAGCGCGCTCGAGATGATGACGGGCCGGTTGGTTTCAGAACTAAGCGCGTCGACGGTGGCTACTGCATCACTCAGTTCGAGAATTCGCCGCCCCTCAAAAGGGGGAATAATCCGCAACAACCGGAGAAATCGGAGGAAATAGATTTCGTGCCGGCTTTCGAGCAACACGACCGGAGAATGTTCCTGCGATGTATCTCGGCCGATGGCCAGAAGAACGATTGCGATATTTCCAATAGAATTTGAAATTTGGCCCGCTTCCAATTTCGCACTTCGAATTTTTGCCCTCATCGCGCGGGGTTTGACAATCATCAGCACCAGAGCCACCGGAAGCGCCAGAACGAGGAGGGCTAAGATGGCATAGGATGGTTTTACCTGGGGCCGTAACCGCCGCCCAACAACACCCGAGGCCGCCCGGGTCAGGCGAAAGAATGTGAGATACGGGCTCGACAAATTGCAAATTGTGGAAAGGACGCTTGGGGTCGCCGCATCAATCCGGCGCTTAGCCTCTTCGATGTTGGAAGCGTCGAGTGCCGCCTTGCTGCCCTGACCGCTTTCAAGGGACTTTCGGTCGGTCAACGGATAGGCAAATACGCGATCGACTTCAGCGATAAGGCGATAGCCCTTGTAAACGCCCATGACCCGCTTGTATTCGCTCCACTGCTCATGATTGCTGTCTGCAGTTTTCAGAAGTTCGATATCCCAATCACGCTTAAAACGTTCGTCAATCATGAGTTCCAGGGCGTCCTCTAACGACGCGGTTTTATCCGTTCGGAGTAACCGAATCCCCTCAGATTCCACTATCGGCATTTTACGACCGGACGACAGCGCCTCAAGCGCGGTGGTCGACATGTGGCGGCCATCATGTGGGCCCAGATAGTTGTCGGCGCCCGCCTGCCCCGGATGCCAAGTGTGATACATGAACTCTTCCATATCCCACACCTCGCGCCGTCCCTTGTTCATCAGACGGAAAGTCATATCATAGGGGCCGCAGATATGACCGAGAAAATCAATATGCATGTCAGCACCGCCGATCTCGATCAGATCGCTTCGATGCGCACACATGCACGCCCCGTAATTACGGTGATGGATGGGGTCGGTTGTATTGAGAACCCCACTGGTTTTACCGTCTTCGATGTTCACACATCCGTCGCCCAGCACTTCTTCAAACGATGGGTAATTGAACGGGTAGAACTCCCGCCGCGAGTTGCGGAACTGGTCTATGTGATAGACTGAATTCGGTTCGTTCCGGAAGTGGGTGTTGATCGATTCGATGAAGGATTCCTTCACCATTGCATCCGAATCCCCGATCATCACAATGTTGCCATTGGCGGCGGCAATTCCTACATTGTACATCAAGTGCTTATGATAATAGCAGGTCTCCGGCATATCGAGAACGATCCAGCTATCGACCTCAGACTCGAATTCCCGGATGCCTTCGGACACCCGACTATGATACTCGATGATTATGACTTCGAACGAGTCCCGAGGTGTTGTTTGCTGGCTCAGATAGTACAGCAGATGGAAGCTTTCGCGGACGCTCCAATCCAGTAGCACAAGGCTGACCTCGGGTTTTGACCGCTCACTTCTCTTAATAAAACGCATGGGTATAACCTTTTGGGTTAAATCTCCGAATTCTTGTTCAGCCTATTTTTACCGCTTCGAGATCGAGATGGTTCGTCGGCTCGTCGAGCAGCAGCAGATCGGGCTTGGTGAACAGCAGCGACGCAAGCATGACACGCATCCGCCAGCCGCCGGAAAATTCACCGAGCGTGCGTTGCTGCGCCGCTTCGTCAAAGCCAAGACCCGCCAGAATACGCGCGGCACGCGACGGCGCGCTGTGGGCTTCCTTTTCGCCGAGACGTTCGTAGATCTCGAAAATTCGCTCCGGGTCCGTCGCGGTCTCTGCTTCGGCCTGCAGTTCGGTCATTTCGGTATCGGCGGCGAGCACGGATTCAACTAATGCGCCCTGGCCTTCCGGCGCTTCCTGACTGGTGACCCCGATACGCCAGCGCGGCGGAATCGTGATCGACCCGCCATCTGCTTCAATCTCTTTCATGATCAGGCGCAGCAGGGTGGTTTTACCGGTGCCATTGCGCCCGACTAGGCCGACACAATGCCCTGCCGGGATCGCCGCCGACGCGTCGTCGAGCAGCACCCGGGGGCCGATCCGGTAGCTGAGGTTTTCGATCTGCAACATGGCGCGCGGTTTGACACGCCACGGGGCGGATTACAACGGCGCAGTTGGCATTCAGGCGGATTTCGCCGCGGTGAGCCCCAGTTCGGCGACCATCTCGTCCCGCATGACGAATTTCTGGACCTTGCCGGTCACCGTCATCGGAAATTCATCGACGAAGCGGAGATAGCGCGGCACCTTCTGATGGGCGATCTGGCCGTCGCAGAAAGCCGCGATCTCCACCGGTTCCGCGGTCTCGCCATCGACCAGTTTGATCCAGGCGCATAATTCCTCGCCGTATTTTTCGTCGGGGACGCCGAAGACCTGGACGTCGGCGATCTTGGGGTGACGGTAGAGAAATTCCTCGATCTCGCGCGGATAAAGGTTTTCGCCGCCGCGGATCACCATATCCTTGATCCGTCCGACGATGTTGAAATATCCGGCGTCGTCCATGGTCGCGAGATCGCCGGTATGCATCCATCTGCCCGCATCGATCGCTTCGGCGGTACGTTCCGCATCACCCCAATAGCCGCGCATCACCGAATATCCGCGGGTGCATAATTCCCCGGTCTCGCCAGGGGGCACGATCCGTCCGTCGCTATCGATGATCTTAACCTCGAGATGCGGCTGGATGCGCCCGATGGTCGAGACCCGCCGGTCGACAGGATCGTCCACCGATGTCTGGGTCGACACCGGGCTGGTCTCGGTCATGCCATAGGCAATGGTGACGTCTTCCATATGCATGTTCTCGATAACCTGCTTCATCACCTCTACCGGACAGGGCGAGCCCGCCATGATGCCGGTGCGCAGGCTCGACAGATCGAAATTCGCAAAATCCGGATGCTGCAACTGGGCGATGAACATGGTCGGCACGCCGTACAATGCCGTGCATTTTTCGGCGGATACCGCTTCGAGCGTCGCCAGCGGATCGAACCCTTCTCCCGGATAGATCATCGCCGCCCCATGGGTCACCGATGCGAGATTGCCCATCACCATGCCGAAACAGTGATACAGCGGCACCGGGATGCAGATCCGGTCGTCTTCGGTCAGCGCCTGGGCACGGCCGACAAAGAACCCGTTATTGAGAATATTGTGATGGGTCAGCGTCGCCCCCTTGGGCGAGCCGGTCGTGCCGCTGGTGAACTGGATATTGATCGGATCGTCGAACTGAAGGCGCGGTGCAAGCGCGACGGCCGCACCATGACCCGCTTTTCGGCCGCGCGCGAGAATGTCGTCGAACGCCCATGTCCCGGATGTTTGATCGCCGCCGATCTGAATGACATGACGCACATCGGGCAGCCGCGCCGATTTCAGTTCCCCGGGTGCGGCAGCATCCAGTTCGGGCGCCAGTTCCCGGATCATGCCGATATAGTTGCTGGTTTTGAAGGCGGCGGCGGTGACCAGGGCGGTGCAGGCCACCTTGCTCAGTGCATATTCAAGCTCCGCCAGGCGATAGGCGGGGTTGATATTGACCAGAATCAGCCCTGCCTTGGCCGTCGCAAACTGGGTGATCGCCCATTCGGCACAATTCGGCGCCCATATGCCGATCCGGCTGCCGGGTTCCAGGCCGATATCCATCAGACCTGCAGCAAAATCGTCCACCCGTTCTTTCAGATCCGCCCAGGACCAGTGGATATCCTGCTGGCGGTGGATCAGCGCATCGCGCGCACCCCAGCGCGCCACCGCCGCATCGAACTGCGCGCCGATGGTGGCGCCGATCAGGGGCACATCGGAGGTGCCGCTTGCATAGCTTTGCCGTAACTCGGTCATCGCGGCGTCCTTCCCGGATCGAACTATTCAGCTTTGTCAGTGTAGCAAATTCCTTTCGCAGCCAAAAACGAATGACCATGACCGCGCAGAGATAGAAAATAACGGGCAGGTCACAAAACCTTGAAAACCCCGTGTTGTCGGATAGTCTGGCGCCGCCCCGCATCGTGCAGGGCGAAAAGGAATATCCCATGGCCACCCCCGGCAACGCTGTCGCTCTGGAGCGCGGCGACCGCATACCCAGTTTTTCACTGCCCAACCACGACGGCCGTGGCATGACTTTCTACGATATGGCGCGCGGGAACCCCGGGTTGATCCTGATCGAGGCGGAAAAAGGCGGTGCGACCGACCGCGAAATCGATGCCGTCCGGGACGCCAAAACCCGTATGGAAAAGGCCGGGCTGGAACTTTTTATCGTAACCCGCCGCACTCTCAAGGCCTGCCAGGCGTTTGCCGCAACCATCGATCGACCGGCCCCGGTGCTGCGGGATGCCGCGGGCCAGATAACGGCCGCGTTCCGCGCAGCAGCGTTTCAGGAAGGCCGCGGCAGCGCTTTGTTCGGTCTCGCATACGATTCCAATCAGCGCATTCTCGCGACACTTGTTCCCGGCGATATGTCCCTGATCGATCAGGCATTAAGCCGGGTCGCGGAGGAACCCTCGCTCGCGCCAACCGGGCCGATCGCCGGCCAGGCGCCCGTTCTGATCATTCCCAATCTTCTCTCGACCGGCGAATGCGAAGCGCTGATGACCTACTGGCAGACGACAAACACCGAGGGCGGCGTGTCGGGATATCAGGACGGAAAGTTCATCGACGCCCAGGATATCAGCCAGAAAAAACGGCGGGACAGCCTTCTGGAAGACAAAGAACTGCGCGGCCGTGTCATGGGAAAAATCGCGAAGCGTCTTGTCGCCGAAATGGGAAAATCATTCTGCTATCAGGATTTCATCCTCGAACCCCCGCTCGTCGCCTGTTATGAGGCCGACAGGCAGGACTACTTCCTCCGGCACCGCGACAACATAAGCCCACAAATGGCCTCGCGCCGGTTTGCCCTGTCGTTGAATTTGAACGACGGGTACGTCGGCGGGGCGCTGGTTTTTCCGGAATATGGCGGCCAGCACTATGCGCCCGGCGCCGGCGCGGGGATCGTGTTTTCCTGCTCCCATGTCCATGAAGCGCTGCCGGTGACCCGCGGCGAGCGGTTCGTCTTGCTGACTTTTCTCCATGACCCCAACCGGCAACCCCACCCGTGGAGCATACCGGCGCAGGACGAAGGGAAACGCAGCTAGAGCTTCAACAGCCGCCGCACATTCCCGTTGAGAATTTTTTCGCGGTCTTCGTGGCTGAAATTCAGTTGCTCCGCCCAGTCGACACCGGGCTGGTTTTCGACGAACGGGTAGTCGATCGAAAACATGATCCGGTCGAGACCCATTTCCTGCACCGTGCACAGCAGCGCCGGGTTGGAAAAATTGCCGCTTGTAGTGACGTGAAAATGGGCTTCGAATATTTCGCGGAACGACCGCGTCTGGGTGTTTTCGACGCGGGATAGCGCCTGGTTCACCCGCCACAGCAGAAACGGCAACGTTTCGCCCATATGGCCGAGGATCATTTGCAGACGCGGATGGGCGTCGAACACGCCGGACAGCGCCATGCGGATCGCTTGGGTGGCGGTTTCCACCGTATAGCCCCACCCGGCCGTCGCCAGTGCGGGAAAATCGTCGAGATAATCCTCGTAATAGACGGCGACCACGTCCGGGTGGGGATAGCCCGGGTGCAGATAGATCGGCACGTCCAGCGCTTCGGCGCGGGCATAGATCGGCCAGTATTCCTTGCCGTCGCAAAACTTGCCGTTGGTCAGTCCGTGGATCATCGCGCCTTTGAAGCCGAGGTCCTTCACGCAGCGTTCGAGCTCGTCCGCCGCCGATTCCGGATGTGCGGTCGCCAATGCCGCAAACGCGGCAAAGCGGTCCGGGTGTGCGGCCACGGTCGCCGCCAGATTGTCGTTCGCCTGGCGCGCGATGGCAGGGCCGGTATCGGCATCGAGCCGCTGGGCGGACGGCGCGCCATGGCTGAGCACCTGTATATCGATACCGGACGCATCCATTTCCCTGATCCGCAGATCGGCCACGTCATAAAGCCGGTCGAGCAGCGCGCCGCGGCGGGTCGAATTGCGCCCGGTGAACGTGTCGGTGATGACAGGATCCCAGTAATGCTCTTCGAGCGCGATGATTTCGATGCCGGTCGATGTCGTCATTTTTGAACTCCCCGTTTTAATTACGCTACCAGATCGCAGGCCTCGACGGCATAGCCGCCCACCCGGTAAAGTCCCACGCAATAAAAACAGCGAAAGCCATCGCCATGACCGGACGGATCGACGTACATCACCACGTATTGCCGGAATTCTATATCGAGGCGCAGCGCGGTGCGGGCATTACCGGCACCGCCTATCGCGGGTTTCCGGAATGGACACCCAAACACAGCCTGGCGGTGATGGAAACGGAAGGCATCGCGACGAGCATTTTGTCTTTTACCTCGCCCGGCATCTGGTTCGGCGATATTGCGCAGACAAAGGCCCTAGCCGAACAGTGCAACGATTATCTGGCTACCTTGGCAGCGGGGTATCCCGGGCGGTTCGGCGGGTTCGCGTTCCTGCCGCTGCCCGATATCGATGCCGCCCTGGCGGAAACCGCACGCGTGCTCGACGATCTGAAGCTCGACGGGATTACGCTGCTGACCAGCATCGACGATAAATATATCGGCCATCCGGATTTCGAGGCGCTTTATGCCGAACTGAACCGGCGCAAGGCGGTGGTGTTTATTCACCCGTGCTATCCGCCGGGCACCGAAGCCGACGGCTGGGACATCCCGCGCATGCTGATCGATTATCCGTTCGAGACGACCCGGGTCGCGGTCAACCTGATCTTCCAGGGGGTGATGGAGCGGTATCCCGATATCCGCTTTATTCTGTCCCATTCGGGCGGCACGTTGCCGTTTCTCGCCCACCGGGTTTCTGTCTTCGATAAGGCGACGCCATTCCAGAACAATTACCCGGACGGCGCGCTCGCCTATATCAAACGGTTCTGGTTCGACACCGCGCTTTCAGGCGATGCTGTGCCGCTGGCCGGTCTAACCGCCGTCACCGACACGTCCCGTATCCTGTTCGGGACGGATTATCCCTACATATCGCCGAACGTCGTCACGGATGAGACGACCGGTTTCGACGCGTGGAACGGGTTAAGCGCGACAGACCGCGATGGCGTGAACCGCCGGAACGCAGAAGCACTGTTCCCGCGATTTGCGGGATAGACTCATCCGATTTCGTGCGAACGTCGCCGATTTCGCGAAGGTATTGCGATGCAACGAAGGATTTCAGTTTCCCGACGTTGGAGAACACCGGCTGGATGGATAGCTTATTCCAGTAGGGCGAGCCGTTCTTGCGGTAATTTAGGATCTCGACCTCGATAGGCAGCATGTGCTCAACCGCGTGGCGGATTTTTTCGACAGTGTCGGGATCGGTGTCGACCCCCTGTAGAAACCGCGGATTGCGCCCGATGACTTCGTCCTCGCGATAGCCCGTCTGGCGTTCGAATTCCGGCATCACATAGACTACCGGATTATCGATCTGGTTCGAATCGCTGATTATGCAGGACTTTTGTCGTTCTTCCCGGGTGATAATGTCCGGGGCATCGTCCAGCGACTTGTTATATCTCATGGAATCTACTCCCGATATCTCAGTGCCCGACCATCTAGATGCCGACATGGTTAATCAAACGTTAACGTGAATTGGCGGCGGGAGCCCCGTTTCAGGTCCTGTTACACACGGCCGTGCCGTACCGGGCCTCGATATCGCCGAACAGTTTCGGCCGGGCGATCGCCCGGCCAACCGACTGGACGCCGCTATCGACAGCGGCGTCCTCAACCCCGCGAGAACGAAACGCTCTCAGGGCAGCGGGTTCAGATTATTGGCCTTCACGGCCCGTTCGTAGACCGGGATATCGATAATCGGCGGGGGCGATTCCGCCTGACCGAACATATCGGCGATCCAGCCGCGGTGATAACTGCCATGGGTCACCAGGTGGGTGAGACACATCGCGCGCGAGAGCGAACCCGTATTGCCGCCGATCAATTCGTAATCAACGACTTCTTCAAGCTCGGCGTCGCTCAGCCCGTCGAGATATTCAATCAGGGTCTTGTCCATTGCCTGGCGCGCCTCCCACAGCGCATCCATGTCTTCGTGCTGAACGGCGCGCAGCTCGGAAATGCCATGCGGGCGTTTTTCCATATGGGCATGCCACATCAGATCGACCGACAGCAGGTGGTTCAGGCTGACATGGATCGACTGCAACAGGGTTTTGCGCTTCTTGGTGACCTCTTCGGGCGGCAGTTCCTTCACCTTCGCGTAGAGTTCGGCATTGGCCCACGTGTTGTATTCCAGCAGGCTGCGCAGATAGGTCCGACCGTCCATTTTGATTTCCTCTGATTTGAAATTTTACCGATCATGGCGACAAGGTATTCGACGCGTGAATCATATATAGTAGGGTAATGAATTCACGAACCTTTGGCGACTGATGTCGCGGTTCCTCCCCTCCGTCGCTCCGGACATCCGCGCAGGCCACAAGGCAGACCTCAAGGCCATCGCCGCGGTGATGCCCTATCTGTGGCCGCGCGACGACCGCAGCATGCGGCTCCGCGTCGTGCTGTCCCTCGGTATCCTGTTGCTGACCGCCATTCTCAACGCGTTGCTACCGGTTCTGTTTGCCATTGCCATCGACCGTCTGACTCCGAGCGGGACCTCCCTGCTCGTGTTCGCCCCGGTCGCCCTGTTATTGGTCTACGGATTCATCTTCTGGTTTTCGCGGTCGCTGAACGAGCTGCGCTGGATTCTGTTCGGCCCGCTGGAACAACGCGTCCGCCGCCGTCTCGGCCTTGCGGTGTTCGAACACCTGCACACCCTGTCGCTGCGCTATCACCTGTCGCGCCGCACGGGGATGCTGAGCCGGATCCAGGAACGCGGGCTGGAGGCTACGGCCGACCTGCTGTTCAACCTCGTCTTCGTCATCGCACCGCTCGTCGCCGAAATCATGATCATCACCGCCGTCGTGCTGGCACGGTTCGAGGCGCATTTCGCCATCATTATGGCGGTGACGCTGTCGCTTTTTCTATTCGCGGTCATTTTTGGATCGGAGATTCTGCGCCGTTACCAGCGCCCGGCGGTGATCAAGGCATCGGAAGCGCACGGCAAGGCCATCGACAGCCTGATCAATTACGAGACGGTCAAATATTTCGGCAATGAGAACTACGTGTCCAGCCGTTATGATGGCGAACTGGCCGAGGCCGAACGGCTTACCGTCCGGTCGCTGATCTTCCGAAGCCTGCTCGGGGTCGCGCAGATGACGGTGCTCGGGATCGGCGCCGGCGCGATTGTCGTGCTTGGCGGCATGGATGTCGCGTCCGGCGCGATGACCATCGGCGCCTTCGTTCTGATCAATACCTATCTGTTACAGCTTGTCCGGCCGTTGGAACGCCTAGGTAACCTCTACCGGTCGATCAAGCAAGCGCTGATCGACCTTGAACAGATGGTCCGCATTTTCGAGGAAAAACCGGAAGTCACCGACGCGCCGGCGGCACCGCTTCTGGCCGAAGGATCCGGGACGATCCGGTTCGAAAACGTCTCCTTCGCCTACGATCCGCGCCGGCCGATCCTGAAAAACGTCAGCTTCGACGTTGAAGCCGGACGCAAACTCGCGCTTGTCGGGCCGAGCGGCGGCGGCAAAACCACGATCGGGCGCCTTTTGTTCCGCTTCTACGACCCGGCGGAAGGAACGGTCCTGATCGACGGCCAGAACATTCGCGAGGTTACCCAGCATTCGGTACGTGCCGCGATCGGCGTGGTGCCCCAGGACACCGTGCTGTTCAACGAGCAAATCGGCGAAAATATAACCTTCGGGCGGCCGGGCGCGACCCGCGAAGACGTGATCGAAGCCGCCGAACTGGCACAGATATCGGGCTTTATCGCCAGCCTGCCGGACGGATTCCATACCGTCGTCGGCGAACGGGGATTGAAACTTTCCGGCGGCGAAAAGCAGCGCGTGGCGATCGCCCGCGCGGTGCTCAAACGCCCGCGCATCTTCCTGTTCGACGAAGCGACATCGGCGCTTGACAGCCATACGGAACAGGCGATCCAGCAAAGCCTGACCGAGGTGTCGCGCGGATCGACCACCGTTGTCATCGCCCACCGGCTGTCGACCATTATCGATGCCGATCAGATCCTGTTCGTCGAAGCCGGCGAAGTCCTAGAACGCGGCTCGCACCTGCAATTGCTGGGCCAGGGCGGGCACTACACCGCACTCTGGGAGCGCCAACAGCGATCAGCGGACGGCAAAGACGGCCCCGAAGACGGAAGCGAGCCGGACGAAGATTTATCGATACCGGCGCAATAGATGCTGTCACAGAGTTGACATATATGGGGCCCTCAATAGAGGTTCTGTGTAACCCAGCCGCATGCCCCGCACCCCTCCCGCGAAAGACATCCGATGACGACCGACGCAACCAACGCCGCGCCACAGACACCATCTGCCGCCGAACCGGCTGCCGGGATCGGTTTCTTCGAAAAATGGCTGTCCATCTGGGTTGCGCTCTGCATTGTCGCTGGAATTGCGCTCGGCAATGTCGCGCCGGGCCTGTTCGGCACCCTTGCCGGTCTGGAATACGCATCGGTCAACCTGGTGGTGGCAGTTCTGATCTGGGCCATGGTCTATCCCATGATGGTGAACGTCGATTTTGCGAGCCTTCGCCATATTGGCGACAGACCGAAAGGCCTGATCATCACCCTCGTCGTCAACTGGTTAATCAAACCGTTCACCATGGCCGTGCTCGGCGTTCTGTTCTTCGAGATCCTGTTCGCCGACCTGATCGCGCCGAAGGATGCGCAGGAATATATCGCCGGGCTGATCCTCCTTGGCGCAGCACCCTGTACGGCAATGGTGTTTGTGTGGTCGCAGCTTGCCCGGGGCGATGCGACCTATACGCTGGTGCAGGTCTCGGTAAACGACGTCATCATGATCTTTGCATTCGCGCCGATCGTCGCGCTGCTGCTCGGCGTAACCGATATATCGGTACCGTGGGAGACCCTGCTGCTATCGGTCGGCCTGTACGTGGTCATTCCCCTGGTCGCGGGATACATCACACGCCGACAACTGACCCGGCATGCCCGGAAAAACGAAGAGGGTGAAGAAGCCGTCGCCCGATTTGTGGCGGGAATTAAGCCGTTTTCCGTCATCGGCCTTCTGGCGACGGTGGTGCTGTTATTCGGTTTTCAGGGCAATGTCATCCTGGAACGGCCGTTACTCATCGCCCTCATCGCGGCACCGCTGATCATTCAGTCCTACGGTATTTTCTTCATAGCCTACGGTGCCGCCTGGGCATGGCGGGTGCCGTTCAACGTCGCCGCCCCCTGTGCCCTGATCGGCACATCGAATTTCTTCGAGCTCGCGGTTGCCGTCGCCATCAGCGTCTTCGGGCTGAATTCAGGCGCTGCCCTCGCCACCGTCGTCGGCGTGCTGGTGGAGGTCCCGGTGATGCTGTCGCTGGTCGCCTTCGCCAACCGGACCCGCGGTGCGTTTCCGGCCGGCTAGGGCTGTTTCCCGGCCCCGTGCGGATCAGGTGCCGGGTTCGAAATGCTTCACATTGGGCACGTCGCCCGGCAAACCGAGGCGGTCCCAGTCGGCCGATACCTTGTCGTAAATTTCCTTGCTGAGCATCGTGCGCTTGGAGAAGTTTTTCAGGTTCTTGTGATCCTTGCAGGCATTGATAAGCGCCTTTGACCCATAGGGCCTGTTTTCCGGCGGATACTGGGACGGATCGAGCTGCGTACTCCACGTGTTGCGCAGGATGTCGATATCGTCGATCGGATTACTGCGGCTGGCCATGGCCCACAGCACCTGGTCCATGTCGCAGGGATCGACGTCTTCATCAACGGCGATGATCCATTTGGTGTAATAGGCCCCGCCCGGCACCTGGGCGGCAAGCGCCAGCACCTGCGCCGCGTGACCGGCATAGAGCTGCTGCATGCTGATGACCGTCATCCCCCAGCCGCCGGCGGCGGCGGGATGGCAATAGACCCCTTCGATCCCCGGAATACCGAGCCGGTCGAAGTCGTTCCACACGCGCGCCGAGCGAATGATCGCGAAAAACCCGCTCTGTTCGCAAGACGGATAATCCGCCATCAAAGCGTTGGTCATGATCGGCTGATTGCGGAAATGCATGGCTGTGATTTCCACCAGCGGTGCTTCGCCTTCGGGCTTGCCGTAATAGCCCGTGAATTCGCCGAACGGGCCTTCGCCCTTCATGGCGCCGGGCTTAAGCACGCCTTCGATGACCAATTCCGCATTCGCGGGGATCAACAGATCGGTGGTCTTTCCCTTGACGACGGAGACCGCCTGGTCGCGGATACCGCCGATAAATTCGTATTCCGAAATGTTCTTGGGAAAGCCCTGTGAGCCAACCAGCATGAAGATGGGATCAACGCCCCACGCCGCCGCTACTTCGATCGATTCACCTCTCTCCCAGGCCTTTTCGATATGCAGGCGCGCATCCTTGCCCGGCGAAAGGTACAACCCGGCATGGCGCTTTCCCTGCTGCATCATCCGGTAGGTCCCGACATTCAGATAGCCGTTGTCGGGATCGCGGGTAATCACGCAATCGGCCGTGCCGGGGTAGCGGCCGCCATCCAGCGGCCAATGCATCGGAATCGGCAGCAGGTCCAGGTCAACATCATCGCCGAGCAACGTGTTCTGGAATACCGGCGCTTCCGGCGCATCGACCTCGCGCGGCGGGATGCGGTTCGTCAGCTTGCCTTTGACCTTTTTGATCAGGTCGGTCGCCGACATGTCAGGCGATTCGCCAAGCGTGATCGCGATACGT
>Ga0315322_10002547_pt1 | contig 14093 bp, 9 predicted proteins | sample M110021515metaG_FD_203461 | JGI IMG/M metagenome (GOLD analysis project Ga0315322, IMG submission 203461) | Ammonia-oxidizing marine archaeal communities from Monterey Bay, California, United States - M1 100m 21515 | ecosystem: Environmental > Aquatic > Marine > Intertidal zone | place: USA... | reverse complement strand
AGCGCTACCACTTCACCCGCCCCCTGCAACACAGCACCTCCCTTCCACGATAAAATGATTACCAGAAAACGCCGTATTGATGCCGGGATCGACATGACCCCGCTCATCGACGTCGTTTTCCAACTTCTCATCTTCCTCATGGTGAGCAGCCAATTCATCAAACCAGATCGCCGGGTTGAGCTCCCTGTAGGCCCCATGGAGTCCGCCACAGCAAGCCCCGACGATCTTCACCTCTCACTCGTCATCACTTCCGAAAACATCATTTTCCTCGAAGGCGAGGAAACCACCAAGGAAGAGCTCGAAAGCAAACTCCGAGACGCTATCAAACACAGCGACATCGACGCCCTCGTCCTTCGGATCGATAAAGCGGCACGCGCCGAAATTATTTTTCCAGTGATGGAAATCGCTCGAGAAAGCGGTATTGTAAACCTCGCATACGATAAAAAAAATGAGCTCACGGAGTAGCCAGCCCCTAATCTGGACTTTCGTCGCCCTCCTTACGGCGGCTCTCTTCGCGGGTGCTCTGAAGTGGGGAAAGGTCACAATCGACCTTTCCGATCCTCCGATCCAAGAAGCCAGACTCATCGACCTCAGCTTCATCAGATTTCAGGAACCAGAATTTACCTCTACTCCCCAGCCCAGCCCCCAGCCGACAGCTCCGCCCGCCCCCTCCACCGAATCTCCCGTCCCAGAACCCATTCCAGAGCCGGAGCCTGTCGCGGAACCCGAGCCCACTCCCCCACCCAAGACCGATCCCGCCATTGTAGAGAAACAACACCAAGCCAAAGCAGCCAGGGAACGAGAACTCGCCCGTAAACGCATCGACGAAAAGCGCCGCCAAAAGCTTATCGCACAAAAAGCCGAGAACGCTCGAATGAAGGCCGCTGCTGCAACCGCCGCCGCGCGTCAACGCACCGTCAGCAAACCCTCCGGCATCAGCCAGCCAAAACCAAAATACCCTCCCGCCGCGCGTCGCGCCGGCCAACAAGGAACCGTCACCCTTTCCTTCACCATAGGCTCCTCAGGAGCAGTGATCTCTGCCCGTATTGCCAAATCCAGCGGCTACGCACTCCTCGACAACGCCGCCCTTTCCGCTATCCTAACTTGGAGGTTTAAACCCGCCCGAAACGCCCTCGGTGAAGCCGTTAACTACAGTTACACTCTCCCCGTGCCATTTCAGCTGCGATGAACCCACCCGATAGGCTCGGTGGGATGATTCTACCTTTGCCAGACTCGCGGAAATCGGGTAAGCGCCTTGCGGATTCCAAAATATCCACTTTCCCATCATGCTCGACATTAAAGTCATCCGCGAAAATCCCGACTTCGTCAAAGAACGCCTCGCCAATCGTCACGATGGCTCGGCTGACCTCATTGACGAAGTCCTCGTTTGCGACGAAACCCGCCGCAAAAACGAAACGTCCAAACAAGCCCTCCAGTCCGAGCGGAAAACCACTTCCAAGGAAATCGGAAAACTCCGTGCAAATGGCGAGGACTCCTCGGGTATCGAAGCAGAAGTCAAAAAGATTGGTGAGCAGATCAAGATTCTAGACGACGAAGGCAGCGAAGCTGCAAGACGCCAGACGGAGCTTCTTCTCAACATTCCGAATCTCCCCTACGAAGACTGCCCCGTTGGTGCAGACGAAAAGGCCAACCCCATCATCCGAAGCTGGGGCGAGAAACCTGCCCTCGCCGAAGCCCGAGATCACCTCGACCTCGCAGAGGAAAAGGGCATCATCAGCTTCGACGACGGGGCCCGACTCTCCGGATCAGGCTTCGCAGTTTACCGAGGCAAAGGAGCCAGGCTTCAACGCTCGCTCATCCAATTTCTCCTAGACATCCAGAGCCGCGAAAACGGATACGAGGAAGTTAATGTTCCCCACATTATCAAGCGTGAGTGCATGGAGGGAACCGGCCAACTTCCAAAATTCGAAGACGATATGTATGGCACGGAGAACAACGAATTCTTCCTCGCCCCGACCGCCGAAGTTCCCGTCACCAACCTTTACCGCGACACTCTCCTCGCCGAAAATGATCTCCCCATTAAGATGACAGCTCACACCCCGTGTTTCCGACGTGAAGCAGGTAGCGCCGGTCGAGACAACCGCGGTATTATCCGCATGCACCAATTCGATAAAGTTGAGCTCGTCCAAATCGTCGACCCGGCAACCTCGATGGACATGTTAGAAGAACTCACCGGCCACGCCGAAGCTGCTCTCCAAAAACTTGACCTCCACTATCAGGTCATCGAACTCTGCACCGGCGATGTTGGCTTCAGTTCCTGTAAGACATATGACATCGAGGTGTGGGCTCCCGGCCAGGGCAAATATCTTGAAGTCTCCAGCTGCTCTTGCTTTGGCGACTACCAGGCCCGCCGCATGAAACTTCGCTACAAAGACGCCGAGGGAAGAAACAACTTCTGCCACACCTTGAATGGCTCCGGCACCGCTCTCCCCCGTCTTCTCGTAGCCCTCCTCGAGCAATGCCAAGATACGGACGGAACCATCCAAATTCCGGAAGCGCTCCAGCCCTACTACGGCGACGCAACTCTTTGATGGAATATCCCATTTCAACCGAGGAAAATCACAGAAGTAACAACATCAGAGGAGAACTCCATCATCCAGCCACACCCCATACTTGGTTGGAGACACCAAAAGACTCATCCTCGCAAGCTTCGCACCTCAATACAATGCCGGGGGAACCGCTGAAAAAGCACCTCACTCTTAAGAACACGTGAAAGGAAGGGCCGAATCGCGCAAAATACTTGCTTCCCTGAGATTCGTGGCTAAAACCGCCGCCCCGCGTGATTAATTCACTCAAAATAGCGCTTCCGAAGGGAAGCTTGCAGAAACCGACCCTCGACCTGCTCGAGAAGGCCGGCTATAATATTTACACTTCGGATCGCGGCCTTCGCCCTTCTTCCGACGACGATTCTCTGGATATTTACATGATCCGGGCTCAGGAAATTGCCCGTTACATTGATCAGGGATTCATTGATTGCGGAATTACCGGACTTGACTGGGCTTACGGTCACGACGTCGATCTGGTCGATCTCGCCGAACTTCCCTACTCACGGGCCTCAACCCGCCCAACCCGCTGGGTTTTGGTCGTCCCTGAAGATTCCCCTATCAAAACGGTCCAAGACCTAGAAGGAAAGCACATCGCGACCGAAGGAATCGAAATCACCAAGCGCTATCTCGCTGAAAAGGGAGTCAAGGCCAGTGTCGAATTTTCCTGGGGAGCAACCGAAGTCAAAGTTCCCGATCTCGTCGATGCCATCGTCGATGTCACTGAGACCGGATCTTCACTCCGGGCCAACAAACTCCGTGTTGTTGATGAACTCCTCTCCTCATTCCCTCATTTTTACTCTAGTAAAAACGCCTTCAATGACGAATGGAAACGCGACAAAATGGAGCGTATGGTCATGATGCTCAAAGCTGCGCTCGAAGCTCGCGACAAAGTTGGACTCAAACTCAACTTGCCCGAAGCCTCACTCGATGCTGTCCTTGAGCGTCTCCCCTCTCTGCGCCGCCCAACCGTGGCCAAACTAACTGAGAATGGCTGGCTTGCACTCGAGACGATCATCTGCGAGAAAGTGGCACGCCACATCATCCCAGATTTGAAAGAACTGGGCGCAGAAGGCATAATCGAATACCCTCTCAACAAGATCGTTTCCTGAAACATCAAGTAATTTAACGGAATTGCGGTTAAAAAAACCCGCAGAACTCAACCCCAACTACAAATACCATGGGCAACCTTAAGAAGCGTCGGAAGACCAAGATCAGCAAGCACAAGCGCCGCAAGCGCATGAAGGCCAATCGCCACAAGAAGCGCCTCCGCTACAAGTCCTAGGGAGCTTTCCCCGTGCGACTTGCATGATCCGGTTCGGCAGACCGCACACTTCTGCCATAGGCACCGTCGAGTTGATCACTCGGCGGTTTTATTTTGTTCAGGCATGATATTTGAAAAAAATCTGCAAAAAATTTATCTAACTTCTAGTCAATTCTGGATTGTGTGCCAACTTCCGGCGCAATGAATAAGGATTCTGACAGCATCTTACGTCTTTACATGAACGAGATCGCCAAAACCCCCCTCCTTACTATCGACGAGGAACTGGAGCTCGCCGAGCGTATTAAGGATGGAGATGGAGCAGCCCGTGATCATATGATTCGAGCCAATCTGCGTCTCGTCGTTAAGATCGCCAAAGACTACTCGAACTATGGTCTCCCCATTGCAGACCTCATTTCTGAAGGTAATATTGGCCTCATGAAAGCTGTCGAAAAGTATGACCCCGAGAAAGGCGGTAAGCTTTCGACCTATGCGGCGTGGTGGATCAAACAATCGATTAAGCGGGCACTTTCGAATCAAAGCAAGACTGTCCGTCTTCCCGTCCACATGGTCGACAAAATCGCCCGGCTCCGTAAAATTTCCTTAGCTCTTACCGAGGAACTTGGCCGCGAACCGAGCGACGAGGAGTTAACTGAAATTCTCGGCATTCCTCGCAAAAAGCTCGCCCTCCTCAAACAGGCAGCGCAGCGACCGACCTCAATTGACGCTCCAGTTGGTGAAGACGGCGCTACTACCTTCGGCGAAACCCTTGGTGATTCTAAAGCTGTAGATCCATCGGACGCACTAACTGCTAAAGAGATGCACAATGAGCTCGGACCTCTTTTGAATCTTCTCGATCAACGGGAAACTAAAATCATTGGGGCTCGCTTTGGACTCAATGGCAAGAAACCTCTCACTCTCGAGGAAATCAGTCGTGATTTCGGAGTCACTCGTGAGCGGATACGCCAGCTCCAAAATATTGCTCTGGATAAGATGCGTCGCGCATTGGGAAAAAAAGAAAACCCGATTCCGACTCTCTCAAACGAAGCATAATCTCTTCGCAAGTTCCTTGTAAGTAGTCGTCCCATCAAGAGGGTTCAGATTCGCCGTGTTTGTGTCTACCCAGCACCCAAGTCAAGTGGTGTTTGGAACTAGGAGAATAACCTATTTCCCTCGTGTTTTTAGGGTAACTGCACGGTAAAATGTGGCTCTCACAAATCCGACATGGAGGCTCGGTATGTCATGAGAACCCTTTCCAGAGTTAATATAAGATAGGTCATTCTGATCGCATTCAGAAAGGTTCAGCTAATACTCGTCGTTTGAGTCAGTTATGCCACTCATTAAAATAAAGAAATCAGGGATGATGAAGCGCTATCCAAAGCTGCTGTGCACTGCAGCGGATCAACACGGGAACCAAACGCCAAACACGCTCCCAGACATTCGCAACTTCTATACTTAACTCACGGCATCCAAAGCGTTTATCCTACCTAAGGACTTATGAGAACACTTGCTATCAGCGACATTCATGGCTGTCTTGACCCACTCAGGAAGATGATGAAGATCATCGAACCCACCCCGGAAGACCACCTGATTTTCGTCGGCGACTACGTCGATCGTGGCCCCGATTCCAAAGGGGTTATCGATTTCCTTATCGGCGTCAAGGATAGATACAACGCCACCTTCCTCCACGGAAACCACGAGGAAAAGTTCCTCCTCTCCCATCTCGACAAAACAGACTTGGCCCATTGGCTTGAGGCTTGGGGCGGCGGAGCCACTCTTGAATCTTATGGGCCTAATGGATTCGAAGCCGTTCCCGACTCCCACTGGGATTTTGTCCGTAACACCCAGCCCTTCCACGAGACTGATTCACACATCTTCGTCCACGCTAATCTTGAGCATGATATTCCCGTCTCAAAACAGCATCCATTCACCCTCATTCATAAAAAATTCGGGACTCCCCTCCCTCATCAATCCGGCAAAATTATGATCTGCGGTCATACCGCACAGAAGGATCCCCACCTTCCACTTAATCTTGGCCACGCTATCAACATCGACACCGACGTCGGCCGCGGCGGCTGGCTCACTTGCCTTCATGTCGAGTCCGGCCACTATTGGCAGACCAACGTTGACGACGAAACCCGCGATGGAGCACTAAATTCCTAAGCTGCATGAGGATCTGAATTCTTCCTGCGATTTCGGGATCGTTTCTACAAACCATGCCACCGGTCAAGCAACCCCAATCCGAGTTTTTCAAAATCGAAAACGGAACCGAATCAAAAATCTCAACGACTCTCGACCTCCTTTGAAAAATACTCCAAAGAACAATTCACCCTCACCCACCAAAAATAAGATGCGCTTTCTTCTGTTACTTCTAATTACCATCACTGCTTCAGCGAAGCCCAACATTGTCTTTATCATTGCCGACGACTGCACCTTCCGGGACCTCGGCTGCTACGGCGGCCAAGCACACACACCCAATATCAATAAACTCGCCAGCCAAGGCATGCGCTTCACCCGCTGCTTCCAAACCGCGCCCATGTGTTCACCCACCCGACACAATATATACACTGGCATACCCCCAGTTGTCAGTGGCGCCTACCCCAACCATACCTTTGTGGCCCCCGAAACAAAAAGCGTAGTACAATATCTCTCCAAGTTGGGCTACACCGTCGCTCAAAGCGGCAAGACCCATGTCTCACCAAGTAAAGTTTTCAGCTGGAAAAAAATCCCTGGCGGCCAAAACCCCCAATTTGGAAAAGTGGATTCTTTCATCAAAGAACAAGCCAAAAGGAAAAAACCCTTCTGCCTCCTCCTCTGCTCCAACGAACCACACAGCCCCTGGAATAAGGGCGATCGTTCCCGCTATCCTGTCGACCAAGTAAAGCTTCCTCCATACTTCGTTGACACTCCCGAAACCCGGGATGGCTTTTCACGCTACCTAGCCGAAATTACCTATTTTGATTCCCAAGTCGGTGAAGCCATTGACCTTGTCGAAAAAAATGGCCTCACCAATGACACCCTCTTCATCGTTACCTCTGAACAGGGAAATGCTTTCGCTTTTGCCAAGTGGACCTGCTATGACAATGGGCTTCAAACTGCGCTCATCGCTCGCTGGCCAGGACACATCAAAGCGGGTTCTGAAAACCCCGCCATGATCGAGTATCTCGATCTCCTTCCTACGTTCATTGAGGCTGCTGGCGGCACCCCTCCAACCGACCTCCGGGGCAAAAGCCTCCTTCCTGTTTTCGCTGGGAAACAATCCCACAAAAAATTTGTCTACGGCATCATGACCACCCGCGGAATCAACGACGGATCCCCTCATTACGGCATCCGCTCGATTCGTTCCGAGAACTACAAATTGATCTGGAATCTCACCCCCGAAATGAAATTCGTGAACCGCTGCACCACCGCTAACGAGTTCAGAAGCTGGCTCGCCCTCGCCGCAACCGGACATGCTGATGCCATCGCAAAAACCTCCCGCTACCAAAAACGTCCTGAATTCGAACTCTACGATATCCAAAAAGACCCCCTCGAGATGAACAATCTAGCCGGGAAGCCGGCATTGGCCGAAATTCAGAAAAATCTCTACCAAGGACTTCGAGTGTGGATGAAATCCTGCAACGACCGCGGCAAGGCCACCGAAATGGCAGCTCTAAAACACATGACAAGGAACCAGAAGAAGAAGAAGAACGCTCCCAAAAACCCTCCAAACCTTAAAAAAAAGTAACCTGAGCAGTAAATTCATCTCCCATTCAGGTTGTGCGAAACTTTTTGGGATAACTTGGGTTTCTTTCTATGCCGGGAAGAAGTCATGAAACCAAACCAATCAACCAATCCACTCTCAGATTTCGACGCCGATCTCGAAGACGACGTCGTCTGGAATCTGCTCGATGATGTTACTGCGACCGATCCGCCCCCCCGTTTCGTGCAAGAAACCCTTCGCCGTATACGTCTTGAAGAGGACAACCGAAAATCCCGGTGGTGGACAGTGCTCTTTGCCCCTAAGCCCCTCATCGGAATCGCCGGAGCAGCCTTGGCTACAATCGTGATTGCGATCTCATTGCCCTCCGGTCCTTCTCCCTCCCACAGACTAATCGCAGAGACTCCACAAGTTACCGAAGACTTTGATCAGCTTGAAGATACCTTCGCCACCGAACTCCTCTCGGGAGCGGCCGAAGACCCCACCCTCCTTTCCGACGAGGAAATCGTCGCTCTTCTCTACTAAGCTTAAAATACCATGAAATTCCTCCTCCCCCTCATCCTAACCATCACGGCTGGCTTCGCGAAGCCGCTCCCGCTGGAAGTGGTTCGCAACACCGCCCGCGAGCTCGACGAAGTTCTGATCGCCGGTCAAAAAAACGAGGGAATCAAAGCTAATCCGATTGTCGATGACCCCACTTTTATTCGCCGAAGCTATCTCAATATCATCGGCCGACTTCCGACTCATAACGAAGCCCGTTCATTCCTTGAATCAACCGGAAAAGAAAAGCGAAGTCAGCTCATCGACTCCCTAGTCGAGTCTCCTGGCTTTAATTCCCGTCTCTTCAATTTCTGGACCGATCTCCTTCGTGTTAAAACCAACACCGAACACAACGGTCTCGGTTGGCACGTTTGGTTGAAAGATGCCGTCGAAAATAACATGCCCTATGATAGGATGGTTCAAGAGATGCTCGCAGCCGAAGGCCATGTTGCCGAAAATCCTGCGGTCGGATACTACCTCCGCGACCGTGGAATGCTTCTCGATAACGTAAGTAACACCGTTCAGGTTTTCCTCGGCCAACAGATCGGTTGCGCCCAGTGTCATGATCACCCCTTCGACGACACCACCCAGATGGAATATTATCAGCTGGCCGCCTTCCTTGGAGGGACCGACTACCGCTTTGATGGGGGTCGTGAAAAAATCAAGGAAACCATCGGATTCGATCCGAACAGGCGCCCTAAGAAACCCTTCAAAAAAATGACCAAGGAAGAACGGCGAAGGTTCGCCCTTCAGGCAAAAAAGACGCAGGAAAGGGCTATGGCCAAACGCAATGAAGCCCGCGCCATCGGCCAAGTTTTTCGATACCACAATCGCAACGCTCTCGCTGACAATACCCAAAAGGAACTCAAGCTCCCCGTTGACTATCAGTATGACGATGGTGATGCCGGCGACGTCGTAAAACCTGGTTTCCTTTTCGGACTCGACACCAAGGACGTAAAGCCCGAACAACGACGCGCCTACTTCGCCAAGTGGGTTACTTCCCCCAAAAACCCCTACTTCACCAAGGTCATCGCAAACCGCATGTGGGAATATACATTTGGCTACGGCCTTGTCGCCAATCCCGACGATTGGAGCAATTCACCCAAGCCCCATTACCCAGAGCTTGTTGACTATGTCGAAAAGGCGATGCACGCAGCCGACTATGACCTCAAGCAGTTTTTGCGTATCCTTTACCACACCAATCTCTTTCAGCGGGAAGTCACCACCGAAGAGCCAGCTCAGGGATTCTCTTTCCACTTTCAGGGCCCTATTCTTCGCCGTCTCAGTGCCGAAGAAATCCGCGATTCATTTGTCACTCTTGCTTCCGGTAACATCGATTCCAACACCAACAACGGACTCGAGGAAGCTTGGAATGATTACGTCAAATCCTTCGACTTCCTCATGAGCACTAACGGTAAGCAATTGAAAGAAATCAGCAGCGCAGTCATCGAAGGTGAGAAGCAACGCCGTGCTATTCAAAAGAAAGTTTCCCTCCTCCGCACCAAGGCCGCTAAAGCCCGGGAAAACGGTAACATGGCAGCCTTCCGGAATATCTCCGCCGAAATCAGACAAGTCCAACGAACGGCCGGAAAAGGCTACCAAAATGGAAAAGGCATGAACGACAATAGCCTCACCGCGAAAGCGGCTCCCGCCCTCGCCCGGCGCGCACGCCCCAATCGCCCGGATCAACCTGAATTCCGCATGCGTGCTTCCGAGCTTCCCGTTCCCGCCCGTGGCGGCACCTTCATTGCCGAATTCGGAGGGTCTGATGCTGAGAGCCCATCTTCCGCTCACACTGAGGCCACCGTTCCGCAAACCCTGCGCTTGCTGAACGGACTCGAGACCAGCCTTCTTACCAACAAAAAGAACTCCTTCGCCCGCTCACTCCGGGCCATCGAATCACCTTCCAATCGGCTCGATTTCCTCTTCCTCAGCCTATTTTCCGCCTTCCCGACCGAAGACGAAAAAACCGCTTTCCTTCCCGAAATGAAAACTTCCGAAGCGACCGAAACCTTCGCACGGGCCATCCTCACCTCAAACCGTTTCCTCTTTGTCCAATGAATCCTTTCAATCAACTCGACGAACAATCCCGCAGAAGCTTTCTCTCCCGCACCGCCCGCACCGCCTTCGGCGTGACTCTAGGTGGTGCTTCGGCCTCTTGGTTCTCATCGGCCGAAGCCGCCGAAGCCATCAAGAAGTCTAACGGTAAGGCCAAGAATGTCATCTACCTCTACATGTCTGGTGGCATGACTCATATCGACACCTTTGACCCCAAGCCTGATGCCCCCTCCGAGTATCGCGGCCCTCTAAAAGCAATCTCGACCAAGGTTGATGGGATTCAGCTTGGCCAGCACTTTGAGCGCACCGCCAAGCATACCGATAAGATAGCGATCGTCCGCTCCATGACCTCCACCCAGGGAGCACACGCGCAGGGCAACTACCATGTTCACACCTCATATACCCAACGCGCCTCCATCACCCATCCTTCACTTGGATCTTGGGCTAACAAGCTTGATGTCGGTCGTCTCAAGGGGACCCTTCCCCCTTATGTGACCGTCCACACCGGAAACAACCATCCCGGAGCAGGATTTTTCGAACCCAAGGTGGCACCCCTCCCGGTCGGCGATGCCGAAAAAGGACTACAGAACTCCAAACGCCGTAGCGATGTTTCCGAGGCCGACTTCAATCGCCAGATCGCTCTCCGCTCCAAGCTCGATGCCAACTTCGGCGAGCGCTTCAAAAAAGGACAACGTAGCGTTCGCGCTTACGATGAAATGTTCAACTCCGCGGTTGGCCTCATGCAATCCAAAGATCTCGAAGCCTTTGATCTCTCCGCGGAGTCTAAAGCGGCCCACGCCGCCTATGGCGCTGACAAATTTGGTAAAGGTGTTCTACTCGCCCGGCGTCTCGTCGAACACGGCGTTCGCTTTGTCGAAGTCCAATTCGGCGGGTTTGACTGGCACTCCGATAACTTCACAAAGGCCGACGAGAAGCTTCCCATCCTTGATCAAGCGTATGCCGCCCTTCTCGCCGACCTCGAACAACGTGGACTTCTGGAAAGCACCCTCGTGGTTATCGCAACCGAATTTGGACGAACCCCCAAGATCGACGATGACGCCGGAAGGAACCACTTCCCAAAAGCCTTCTCGTTCGCTCTTGCCGGTGCTGGCATCAAAGGTGGAACCGTTTACGGAGAAACCGATAAAACAGCCTCCAACGTCATCACGGAAAAGACCACCGCATCCGACTTCAATGCTACCATCGCTTCTGCCATGGGGCTGCAACACGACCAAGTTGTCTTCTCCCCGACCAAGCGCCCATTCAAGATGGGAGGCAAAACTGGCAAACCCATCAGCGAGATTCTCGCCTAAGGACCGCTAGCTCAATTCCTTCTCAGAAACCAGCGCCTCGAAAAAGGCGCTGGTTTTTCTTTGTGTCAACGTTAGCACAAACCTGTTAACGCTCATAGAATTCCGGCATTTTTTGACGGAATTCCTTAGATTCCGATGCCGCCCACGAAACCGACTTTGCAGGCTAAATCGCCCACCACCAGACCACCCTGTAGATGTATATCATCAACCTTATGATAAAAACCTACATGTCTTCTCAGTATCCGAATAAGAATCACTTGGCACTGGAGCTTTCCTGCCAGTTACGCATAAAAAATCTTACGTCATTCGACATGTTTTCGCGCACTTACCTCCTCGTTTTTTCATCGGCTCTTCTCTCGCAAGCCGAAGTTTCCTTTAACAAGGACATCCGACCTATTCTCTCTGGCAAGTGCATTGTCTGCCACGGTCCTGATGATGGGGTCGATGCCAAAGGTAAGGCAAACCGGAAGGCCGGACTCCGCCTCGATATCCCAGAAGGGGCCTACAGGGAAAAAGACGGCATCACCGCCATTGTTCCAAACTCGCTCGAAGATTCCGAAGCCTGGGTCCGCATCACAAGCAAAGATGATCCCATGCCTCCTGTCGATGGCCACGCCAAGCCTTTGACTTCCAACGAAAAAGAGCTCCTCAAAAAATGGATCCAGGAAGGTGCCGAATACGAAGACTTCTGGGCCTTCGTCCCCGCTAAAAAGCAGGAAGTTCCTACTATTATTAATCGTGCCTGGCCCCAGTCAGACACTGATAAATTCGTTCTTGCCAAAATCGAAGCCAACGGAAAATCACCTAAAGAAAAAGCCGATAATCGCACCCTCATTCGCCGGCTTTCACTAGACCTAACAGGACTGCCCCCAACTCTTGAGGAAATCGGGCAATTCCTTGCCGACACCACACCTAACGCTTACCAAAAGCTCGTCGCCCGGCTCCTAGCAAAGCCCGCTTATGGCGAACATATGGCCAAGTATTGGCTGGATCTCGTCCGCGTCGCCGACACCAACGGCAATCACCACGATCACTACCGCGATCACTCCCCTTACCGCGACTGGGTCATTCAGGCCTTCAACGGAAATCTCCCCTACGATCAATTCACCAAATACCAGATCGCTGGCGATCTATACAAGAACCCCACGCAAGAACAACTCATCGCCTCGGGTTTCAACCGCCTTCATCTCATCATCGACCGCGGTACTGCTCTCCCCGAGGAAAGCCACTTCAAAAACGTCGTGGACCGCGTCTCCGCGGTTGGCACCGCCTTTATGGGCCTCACCCTCGGATGCGCTGTCTGCCACGACCACAAATACGACCCGATCACCCAGAAGGACTTCTACCAAATGTATGCCTTCTTCAACAACTTCGACGGAGCCCCCGAAACCGGTGGGCGCGGTGGACCCGACTTTTACCGTGGCCTTCAACCCCCCTACCTCGACCTTCCGACCGAGGAGCAGAAGGTAAAACTCGTCGACTTCGATCACCAGATAAAGACAACTCAAGAAAAAGTCGCCTCACTTAAGCAACTCCAAGCCGCAACAGGCATACCCGCAGCTCCTGATGAGACTTCGCAACCTAACCCAAATCTCAAACCCCAGATCCCCATAACCGAAAAGCAAATTTCAGATCTACAAAAACAACGCTCCAACTATCTCCGACAAGTCCGCGGCGCCATGGTCATGCGCGAACGTAGCGAACCTAAAAAGACCCACATTCGCGTCCGTGGAAACTACGACCAACTCGGAAAGGAAGTGACCCGCAACACCCCGCAATTCCTTCCACCTCTCAAAAAGTCCGCTGAAGTCCCATCCCGTATGGATCTCGCCAACTGGCTTGTTGAAAAACAAAACCCCCTCACCGCCCGCGTCGCTGTCAATCGCTTCTGGCAGCAATTGCTCGGCACCGGACTCGTCAAAACTTCCGAAGACTTCGGAGCTCAAGGCATGTGGCCCAGCCACCCCAGACTCCTCGACCAACTCACCCTTCAATTCGTCGAGTCAGGTTGGGACGTCAAAAAACTTATGAAGGATATCGTCCTCACTCAGACCTACCAACAATCCTCCGCCGCCACTTCGGTCGACTTCAAAACCGATCCCGAGAACCGCCTTCTTGCCCGCGGATCCCGCACCCGGCTTGACGCCGAAATCATTCGCGACCAACTCCTCGCCGTAACCGGAGTTCTGAACCTCGAAATGGGCGGGCGTTCCGTCAAAACACCACAGCCCGCCGGTATCTGGAAAATGGTTGCACTCCCCTCATCCTACCCAAACTCCTTCCAGGCCGACCCCGCTCCCGCCGACAAGCGCCGCTCCATATACACCTTCTGGAAGCGGGGCCTTGCACCGCCGCAAATGACCATCTTTGATGCCCCGAGCCGCGATGCCTGCATCGCCCGCCGCGAACGCACCAACACTCCGCTTCAAGCTCTTCTCCTCATGAACGAGCCCGAGTATTTCAAAGCGGCCGCCCACAAAGCCAAAACCCTCATGGCCGAGGAAGGTAGCGAAGACGAAAAGCTCATCCGGCTCCACGAAACCGTTACTACTCACAAACCCTCGGATCTCTCCCTCAAGGTCCTCAAAGAGGGTCTCACAACTTTCCGTGAAGATGGTGACGATCACTTCGCTTGGACTATGATCGTTCATACCCTA
>Ga0315322_10002546_pt1 | contig 14097 bp, 7 predicted proteins | sample M110021515metaG_FD_203461 | JGI IMG/M metagenome (GOLD analysis project Ga0315322, IMG submission 203461) | Ammonia-oxidizing marine archaeal communities from Monterey Bay, California, United States - M1 100m 21515 | ecosystem: Environmental > Aquatic > Marine > Intertidal zone | place: USA... | reverse complement strand
AGCACTACTAACCGGATCTAGCCAAGATCCAAACCACATTAACAAGAAACCTTGTTGATGCTGGCCTAGTCAAAAAACTAGACCCAATGAATAAGCTAAGAAACATGCATGTTTTCAAAGAAAACATTGCAAACCAGAGATTTAGGTTTGCGATCGGCGGGCTAACATTTCTGTTAACCTCTGCATGTCGCCATGCAGCTCGGACTATATCTTCAACTCAACTACCAACCAAAGAAAGTTAACCCTTGATCTTTACAGTAGTGAGATGCTTTGCGTTTAGTCTCTGAGGAGCCCATCAATCTCAAGTAAGATAAATCTTAAATGATGAAATGGTTTCCTGCTGATTGTCTGCACCGAACAGATTTTCACTGCCTTCCAGTTGAAGGCGAGTACTGTCGGATACTCAGAGGTTCCAGCATATAGCAAAGTGCAACCTGATCTGTCACCAGACCAGAGGGCAGAAAATTCTACCTTAGGACCGTCATAGTTACGGCCGCCGTTTATTGGGGCTTCGGTCGCCAGCTTCACCCGAAGGCTAACCGTCTTCCTTAACCTACCAACACCGGGCAGGCGTCAGTCTCTATACATCCACTTACGTGTTCGCAGAGACCTGTGTTTTTGATAAACAGTCGAAGGAGCCGATTTACTGTGGCCCCCAGCAGCGTTAACCGCCAGGGGCACCCCTTATCGCGAACTTACGGGGCCATTTTGCAGAGTTCCTTAACCACCGTTCTCCCGAGCGCCTTAGTCTACTCGACCCGCCTACCTGTGTCAGTTTTAGTACAGTCAACTTGCTTCAACACTTAGAAGCTTTTCTTGGACAACCTTCCAACGTTTAACGGGCACAAGGCCTTTAGTCGAACATCTTGAATTATGAGGGTGGATTTTCCAATCCCTCCATCTCAATGAACTCCACGAACATTTCTATCCGTCCGCACGCATTCTGGTTGCCGTCCCTCCATCGCTCCACAAGTTGGGGCAGGAATATTAACCTGCTATCCATCGTCTACGCCTTTCGGCCTCGACTAAGGTACTGCCTAACCCTGGGCGGATTTACCTTCCCCAGGAAACCTTAGGCTTTCGGCGAACAGGATTCTCACCTGTTTTATCGTTACTCATTCCGGCATAATCACCTGTACAGACCGGGACCTATCGTTACCGTTAGGCTTGTATCTCCTGTACAGCGCTCTGCTACCGCTTACACATAGTGTAAACCCATGTCTTCGGTGTAATGCTTACTCCCGTTCATTATCGGCGCAAGCCTGCTCGACCAGTAAGCTGTTACGCACTTTTTAAATGGTGGCTGCTTCTAAGCCAACATCCTGGCTGTCTCAGCAAACTAACTTCCTTAGTGACTGAGCATTACTTCGGGACCTTAGACGATGGTCTGGGTTGTTTCCCTTTCGACCGTGCAGCTTATCCCACACGGACTGACTGCCAGGGTAAATAACACGGTATTCGGAGTTTGGTTCAGTGAGGTACCCCGGGAAGGGCCCCCATCCAATTCAGTATCTCTACCCCCGTGTCACAATTTACCTGACGCTATCCCAAAAGATATTTCGCAGAGAACGAGCTATCTCCAGGTTTGATTAGACTTTCACTCCTCCCCACAAGTCATCCCCTCAGTTTTCAACCTAAGTGGGTTCGGTCCTCCACGCAGTATAACCCGCGCTTCAACCTGCTCATGGGTAGATCACCTGGGTTCGCGTCTGCCGCATACGACAATTGTTCGCGCTATTAACACTCGGTTTCCCTCGGGCTCCGGACCGTAAGTCCTTAACCAAGCCGCATACGACAACTCGCCGGATCATTATGCAAAAGGCACGCTGTCACACTGAACAAATCATAGTGCTCCAACCGCTTGTAGGTATATGGTTTCAGGTTCTTTCCCTCCCCTAAACGGGGTTCTTTTCATCTTTCACTCGCGCTACTGAGTTCACTATCGGTCATTAGAGAGTATTTAGCCTTACGGGATGGTCCCCGTAGATTCAGACCAGGTTTCACGTGACTGGTCCTACTCAGGTGCTCTGCGAGAGACTTGTAGCTTTCAAATACGGGACTGTCACCCTCTGTGGTCGACCATTCCAAGTCGTTCTTCTAGCCAAAGTTTTCTAACTCTCATGTGCAAAGTCCTACAACCCCACCGGGGAAACCCCAGTGGTTTGGGCTGTTCCGCTTTCGCTCGCCGCTACTGACGGAATCGATTTTTCTTTCTCTTCCTCGAGTTACTTAGATGTTTCAGTTCACTCGGTTCGCTGCAATGTACCTATGTATTCAGTACACGCTGGTTCAGGGATCTTGGGATCAACGCTTGTTTGTCAACTACCCCAAGCTTTTCGCAGACTTTCACGCCCTTCATAGCCTTCTAATGCCAAGACATCCCCCATATACCCTTAATAGCTTGACCACAAATATCCAACCCTCCCTGACAAACAAGTTTGCCGAAGGTGAATCGAAATCTGTGTCTCAAACATAGATCCAGATTAACGATAATCGCTTCATTTTCGGTTCTTTTGACAAGCCAGCCAAACAATTAACTTTCGTTGATTGATTCAACTGACTCGACGCTACTTAAGAGTGGTGTATCGAATAACTAGCTTTACGTCACACTTTCAGTCTGCCCCCGCTAAGAAACAAACCTGCAGATGTGACACCAATTATTCAGATGCCATCTACTTCACAACCAAATTGTCAAAGATCATTCAGCCGAAAACTTGTCCGGCCATAAACTCTCAAGTTGAGAGCGGTTCGTTTTGAACTACAACGTCAAACCGAACCGGTACCAACTTGCTGCTCTTGGGGAATCGAAGATTCTACTTAATTGTCGGTTGCTGTCAACCGCAGCTGAATCTTGATTTTAAGAAAGGCCAAATTAAACGGGGCACGATTCCTAATCGACTAAGTCGACTGCCATACCCATGGCTACTTCCGGCATCACCGTGTCAGTGATGGAGCAAAGTATACGCAGTATCGGTAATCGCTCAAGGCCAGTTTGGGTTATTTTTGAAAAAAAAAGCAAACACGTTTAAACCACGGTTTTTTCCACGCGGATTTTACCAACCGGAATCGCACTCTATTGCAGCCTTGCAACTATCAGTCGGAAACTAATCAATCCTTCCGTTTTACAAACTCGATTTTGATCCGCCGCACGCAATATCTCTTCCGACTCAAATTCATAAACGCCGTTAACGATGTTGTTCACACATTACAGTGCAACCAACCATTTACACAGCGTCGGCGTCCAGCTCATTTAGGAAAGCTTCAACCGCTTCCACCAGGCCAGCATCTTGAGACGGTTGCACCGTTCGCATGTCGAGATAATACCTCTCTTTTTGAACTCTCCCGATCACACTTGGCTCGCTATTCCTGAGCCCCGCTGACAGACTGTCAACTGAGTGCGTCTTGGGTGTCAAAGCGACGCACCAAGTCGATAATTTCTGGGTAGGCAAACTTCCACCACCGAGCATCGAATCGGCCTCAACTGCTTCGCAAGTTTCTAGCTCCGCCAAATGGCTCAACTGAGCAACGACCTTTTCAGCTCGTAATTTAAGGTTTTCTTTCGGCATCGAGAGCATTCTGAGGATGGGAATTTCCGTCCGGGCTCGATCTTCATCGCGATAAATTCGCAAGGTCGCCGATAACGCGGCAAGGGTCATTTTGTCCACTCGCATCGCACGCATCAACGGATTGGAAAGGATGGTATCAATGTATTTTTTCTTTCCAATAATGATTCCGCACTGAGGCCCACCGATTAATTTATCTCCGCTGAACAAAACAACATCTGCTCCGTCTTTAATGCTCTGCGATACGACCGGTTCATCCATCAACCCAAACTCGGAGAAATCAATCAATGCTCCCGATCCAACGTCATCAATGACTGGCAAACCATGCTCCGCCGCCAATGTCACCATCTCTTTGGTTGAGACTGTTTTAGTAAACCCGACGACCTCAAAATTACTCGGATGCACCTTTAACAAGGCCCCGGTCTCTTCGTTGATGGCTCGCTGGTAATCGAACAAATGTGTTTTGTTGGTGGTTCCAACCTCTCGCAGTTTTGCTCCACTACACTCCATCACATCGGGCAACCGGTAACTCCCGCCAATCTCGATCAATTGTCCCCGGGATACGATCACCTCTTGCCCCTCCGCAAGTGCGGATAACGCCAGCATGGTTGCCGCCGCATTATTGTTGACGACCGCTGCGGCCTCGGCACCGGTGAGTTCGCAAAGCAATTTCTCTACTGATTTGATCCGCTGCCCACGTTCGCCCGTTCGAACATCCACCTCCACACTCGCGTAACCCTCGGAGATGCTTTGCACCGATTCAATCGCCGATTTCGCAAGTGGAGCACGCCCAAGTCCCGTATGGAGGATGATCCCCGTCCCATTAATTACAGGTCGTAAATAGGGCTTTTCTTCGGTTTTTAGCCAGTTTGCGATCTTATCAGCGATTTCCGAAGGCGTTGGAATCGAGACTTCACCCGATTCGGTGCTCACCTGCTCACGTAGATCGTCAAGAAAACTCCTCACACCATCCACAACTACGCTGTGATTTACCGTTTCCACCATTTGCTTGAGTTGGGGACTTTCGAGCAACTGATTAACTGAAGGTAGTTTCCGAAAAATATTTGCCATCACTGGGCCCTATCATGAGTGTGTGTTTGCCTTGGAATCCCATTGAGCCAAAGGCGGATTAATCGAAACGATTTCGCGGCGATACAGAGGAGCAAATCTCTGTTAAATAGCCGAATCGCCGGGTTCTTGAAGTGGCTGTCGCTCAACTAACGAGTCTAACTGTGCTCTCGCATCGGGCATAAAACCCGACTCTTTAAAACGATTGTCTTCCTCAATAGTCTTGACCCGTTGTTCCATCTCTTTGCCCGGCTTAAAGGTGACAACGAATCTGGACGGAACCAATACTTCCTCGCCCGTTTTCGGATTCCGAGCCTTTCTAGCCGCCCGCTTCTTAACTTCAAATACACCGAAATTCCGAAGCTCTACCCGTTGTTCCGTTGCTAACGCCTCGATGATCGCATCGAAAGTACGCTGCACGACTTCCTTGGTGTCCGTCTGCTTCAGACCCAATTCTTCCGAAATTCTGCGAACGATTTCCTTTTTCGTCATTCATCACATCCGACGTTGTTAATTAAATTTGAACGCTAATTCACCTGATCAACGAAGCTAGTTTGGGTGTCGGTCAGTGTTTGTGCAGCCGATGAAATATCGATAGGCCAGTTGAAATTCCGACCTCACTAAAACCGCTGATTCAACAATCGCCTGCCCCGTAAGTGTATGACCTACAAGTACTAAAGTCAATTAAATGCCCAGATTGACCGGTTGAAAAAGTCGCCAAACCGCCCAGAAACAAAACAGATATTGGCTCCGCCGATCCCCAGAAGTAGCTAACACACTAGATCTTTACTGACTTTCGCCTGTCTTCAATTTCATTTAGCTGATGGAGTTTCCCAGTTCCACTTCCCGGGCATTCCTCACATGTACGTTCCCAATCTTCAGGCGTTCGCAAATTACTATCCCAAAAGGGCCAAGTTTTACATTGGCGCGGACGAGCGTCGTAAACTTCGCATTTCCTCGTTTGGTTATCAAAAAAGACGCAATCACCGTTGCTAAACTCTTTAAGACTTCGACGAGCCCCAATTTTACGAGTGTACTGGTCTTCGAATTCTTCTTGAGGGAGTCCCACCGCGTCGGCCATCGCTTGGCTCTCCGATTGGTCGATCCAAACAAATCCAGGGGCTCCGGTACAACAATCACCACAGCCTGAGCAACTAAATTTAAGTCCGTCTTTGTACCAAAGCTCCGGTGTTTCGCCCTTTGTCATCCTTATTCCCTTATCAAAACGCTTTACCTCAATCGGTATGCATAATAAACAAGAATCGAGTCATTGAACATTGACTCGATTTCTGTTTCAGCAGTCGCAACGCTCCCCCAATCAATTTTTGGCAGTAAATCAATTCAGGCGTTGCTAACGTTCAAGTTACTTTTTAGGTTTCCAAATTGTTCGGCATATGGGGCAGCGAGATTTCAAAACCCGGGAAGATCCAAGGGGGTCGCTAGCCTATTCTCGAAGCCAAGATATTTCCCAATCGCCAACAATTTCGATCAGTCGTTTTCCAATTATGATGGACTCAAGCGAATCGTTCTTCGAGGCTATAACCGACAATTGCCGATGAAACCCTATAGAAAACAGGCTATAATTTGGCTATTGAAATTCAATCTGTGAACACCGAAGCTTAAGCGTCCAGCTTAAGAAGCGAAATAAATTACAAGCGGTTGAGTAACTGCCAAGCTTATTAAAATTGATTTCCGATTCGCCTATTTTTATTTTTTGTGAAAGCTTCGCATTAGTTATGTCACATCGCACTTTGCCAACAGCGCGACGCATTTCAGCAACAACACAAATATTTATTTTCAGTATCTCTTTCAGCCTTGCAGTTTGTTCAGCAAACGCACAAGACTTCAATCGAGATGTCCGGCCAATCCTTGCAGCCCATTGCTTCGCTTGCCACGGCCCAGATGCTTCGCATCGAGAGGCAGATTTGCGGTTTGATGAACGAGATAACGCGATTGAATCTTCGGCCATCGTGCCCGGTGACCCCTCGAACAGTGGCCTGATCGACAGGGTAATGTCGGACGACCCTGAGCACGTAATGCCTCCGCCCGAATTTGGAAATCAATTAAGCCCCGCCCAAGTCGAAATTCTCAATAATTGGATTGCGACTGGAGCCAACTTTGAACGCCACTGGGCATTTGTCGCGCCCTTACCAACGAACACGCCTAAACTAGATTCGAAATTTGTCGCCAACCCAATTGATGAATTTGTCTTAGACAAACTCAGGGTGGCTCAACTTTCCCCCAACCCGGCAGCTGGACGTTACGCATTAATTCGTCGCATCTATCTCGATTTAATTGGCTTACCTCCCACAATCGAACAAGCGAATCAATTTGTTAACTCAGAAGATCCCGAGGCCTATCAAAAAGTCGTCGACCAGTTGCTCGAATCACCTCGGTTTGGAGAAAAGTGGGCTCAACCTTGGCTCGACCTGGCTCGATACTCCGACACCAACGGCTATGAAAAAGACCGCCCCAGATCTATTTGGCCTTATCGAGATTGGGTAATTAAAGCCTTTAACGAGGATATGCCATTCGATAAGTTTACTATCGATCAGATTGCCGGCGATATGCTTCCCAACCCGAAACCAGACCAGCTGGTTGCTACCGGTTTTCACCGTAACACAATGTTAAATGAGGAAGGCGGAATTGATCCGCTTGAATATCGATATCTTGCAATGGTTGATCGAGTCGCAACCACGGGCACGGTTTGGTTCGGTCTTACCGTGGGGTGCGCGCAGTGCCACACCCATAAATACGATCCAATTTCGCATACCGATTACTATCGTTTTTTGGCATTAATGAACAACGCAAATGAACCCGACTTCAGAATTCCACCGGAAATCACTGAGAACGGCGATGTCGTTTCAGAAACCAGACTCTTGGAAACCGAGCTGCTGAAAAAACTTGAGGTTCGGCGTAATTCGTTTCCCAAAAAATTTGAATCCGAATGGCAAAACTGGCTGAATTCGACGCAAACAAGCGCTGTCGATTGGAAAGTCACAAAACCTACCGAACTGTCATCGAACCTCCCGTTTCTGAAGACCCTGGAGGACGGATCCGTTTTTTCAACGGGCGATACGACCAAACGCGATGAGTTCTTTATCTCGTTTCAACTCGACGGAACGCCTATCACGGGAATTCGCCTCGAAGCGATACCCGACGAACGACTGCCTGGACTGGGGCCAGGTCGGACATATTACGAAGGGCGCAAGGGAGATTTTTTCGTAAGTGAAATTTCGGCGACGCTGGATGGTGAATCGATTGAGTTCAACAATGCCTCTCACGATTTTTCAAAACCAGAAGACAAAAAACCTAAAACGACTGCCATTAACGTATTTGACGGAGATGGATCAACCGGTTGGGGACCCGGAAAAAATAAAGCGATGCGATTGAAATTGGTGATTAACCCAACCAAGCCTATACAGCGAAAGGGGAAATTAACCGTTCGACTTTTGTTTGAAAGACATTACACCGCTAGCCTCGGTCGTTTTCGGTTCTCTTTTACAGATCAGGAAAGCCCAGTTGCTAATCGTCTTGCCGAAGATTTGGAGGTTGTTTTAGCAAAATCCAAATCGTTCCCATCCCAACAATTTTCCGAGTTCTTTAGCGAATTATCCACAAACGAATCGAAGAGGGTTCAACTCGCATTTGCCCAATCCATCAAGGATTTCCAACCGGAAACTCAGGAACTTAACAAGCTGAAAAACACGTCACCTGCTCGCATCGAAACACTTATTTTGCGCGAACGAGAACCAGATAATAAACGGCCTACCTTTCGCCATCATCGGGGAGAGTATCTTTCCCCTCGAGAGGAAGTTTCACCTGGGATCTTCTCAATATTTGAAAAACCCGCAAGCGAGCGATTGAATCCGACTAACCGCCTTGAACTGGCTTATTGGTTGGTCAGCGACGCGAATCCATTGGTTTCGAGAGTCGCGGTCAACCGAATCTGGCATGAAATTTTCGGAATCGGCTTGATGAAAACCAACGCCGACTTTGGCCTACAGTCTGAAATGCCATCACACCCAAGATTACTCGACTGGTTAGCGATTCATTTTAAAAACGAAATGAACTGGTCCACGAAAGAACTGATCAGGTTGATCGTCATGAGTAATACCTATCAGCAATCTTCCCAATTCGCCCCTGAAAAGGAAAAGGCAGACCCGGAAAATCGTTTGCTCTCGCGTGGCCCATCCTTCCGCGTCTCTGGAGAAATGGTCAGGGACATAGCTCTTTCCGCAACCGGGGTACTGTCATCCAAAATGTATGGCCCAGGCGTTAAACCTCCGCAACCGCAAGGCGTCACGGAGCTCGCGTGGGGCTCTGGGAAATGGAATCCATCGCAAGGGGAAGATCGCTTCCGTCGTTCCATTTATACATTTAAAAAAAGAACGGCTGCCTTTGCAGCCTTCACCGTTTTTGATGCGCCGTCAGGTGAGTCCTGTATCGCAACCCGAAATCGCAGTAATACGCCATTGCAAGCGCTAACTGTTCTCAACGATCCAATGTTTATTGAACTGAACCAGAGTTTGGCCAAGACCGTGATGGAAAGAAAGTTTCCAACAACAGATACAGCCATCACTTTCATTTTCCAAAGATTCCTAACCAGACCTCCCACGAAACTGGAACAAACTGAACTGAGTCAATTTTTCCATTCGCAGTTAAAACGCCTTCAGGATGGTGAGATTGATCCGGAAGTGATTGGCGGGAAAGACGCAACGGCAGAACAGGCTGCACTCGCAATGGTTTCGCGAATCATCATGAATCTCGACGAAACTATTACCAAGCGATAGGTGTTACATTGCTGGTGGTGCAAACTGCCAGACGCAAAAGAATTCTTACCAACCCTTGCGTAAGAGACAGACAGACAGTCATAAAACACGGGAATCCAAAGGAGAACTCAAGGTTCTCCAAACAGTCAAAATCCCAAAGGTAATCCCTCGAAAATCGGCCGAACTTTTAACAACGAGAAACTGTGAAATCTATCAACGGCATTTTGAAACTGACTCGATATCAAGTTTTGGCCGGCTGTTCGGCAGTGATTGCATTTGCAGTATTCGCCCAACTCCCCATCATACGTTCCAATTTCTCCACTTTCGATTCAGCCAACTCTCAACACGCGGTTGTGGCTGCAGCGGCAGTGAACGACAAAAGTGAACCGCGCGATTTAAACTTAAGCTCCGCCAAACAGGCAGGATTCGCAAGGCTTCAGGACTTTTCCCGCCAGCAGCGAGGTCGACGAGCGACGTCAGACCGCGATTCCTATCCGACTTGGGAAATTGATAGCCAATTCGAAGAAGACGTCTTTACATTCGTAAGAATACAATATGACTCCACTGGGAGATCAAGAAGGGGAGGGCAGTGGAGCAACGACTACCCTGATTGTGATTGGAACTTCTCAGTGCGGCTTCATGAATTGACATCTATGAAGGTCGACCCCAATGGAAAAGTAATTCGGCTCACCGACCCAACCTTGTTCGACCACCCGTTCGTTTACTTCTCAAATATAAATCGAATGAGTCTCAGCGAAACCGAGGTGGCTTCCCTTCGAAAATACCTTTTGAAAGGTGGTTTCATGATGGCGGATGACTTCTGGGCGCCGGAAAGTTGGAAACATGTCTATCGCGAAATGAAACGTGTCTTTCCTAAACTCGAACCACGGGAACTAGCGCGTGATCATGAAATTTTTAATATCGTATACGATATTCAGGGAGTCCCGCAGGTTCCAAGTATCTTTGCCTGGAACCAGGGAAGCACTTTCGAGTACTGGCACGGTGACCCCCAGGGGGATGAAGCCCCTCATTTTTGGGGATTTTTCGATCAAAACGACCGCCTGATGGCACTGCTTTGCCACAACAATGACATTGGTGATGGTTGGGAGAGGGAAGGGGAGAACAAAGAGTATTTCAAGACCTACTCGGAGCGAGTGTCCTACCCTCTTGGAATTAACATTGTCACGTATGTGATGACTCACTGACCTAGATTTGTCTTGGGTGGTCGCATGGAAACCACGCTGAATTTACTCTGTCGACCTTAATCCTTTAATAGAGAGCCAAAAAATCAAAGACGCGTACCTTTCTGCTTTCGCCGAATTCCCCAAAATTGCCAGCCAAATCGAGTTCGTTTTTAACTCGCTTCCCGAGGATGTGAAATCAAACTTCTTGGCTGATCCCTATTTTCGAATTTCCTTAGACGACTGTGAACCTGGAAAAGGCCGAACGGTGGTCATGCCCTTGCTTGGGCCCAGCGGTACGAGTCGTTGCATTGTTCTCAAGCCGAGACTGGAGCGGTGCTCTCATGAATTCTCGTGCTATATTATCGCCCATGAGTTTGCCCATGCCCATCTACACAATGGCGGTTGGGGCGAAATTACCGACCGCGAAGATGCAGCCGACGCGCTTGCTCAGCACTGGGGATTCCCTAAACAACCCTTTGAGTGGATTTAGCCAATCACCAATTTGATAATTTTCAGCTTGCAACTGAAATATTGGTTGCCAAATATAGCCGCCTTGGGGAACTATCAAATTTAATGACTCAAGGCAGCCTTCTGTGATTTCCTTAGCCATCGTTGATTCAGCTCCGATAACTGATCGTTGAGCGTCAGCAAGTCATAAATCAAGCCAAAACCAACAAATCCAGCAGTAAAGAAAAAGGCCAAGCCCGTAAACAGTTTCCCTTGATAAAACCGATGCACTCCAAGCACACCCAGGAGAATGAAAAAGATCCAGGCAAGATTGTAATCAATCGGGCCACTTTGAAATTCCCTCTCTGCGGTCTGTTTCATTTCTGGAATGAGAAAAATGTCTACTAACCAGCCAATTCCGAACAAGCCAAAGGTCAAAAGCCAAATCACACCAGAAATGGGTCGCCCAAAATAAAACCGGTGAGTTCCAAAGAAGCCAAACAGCCACAATACATATCCCAGCAACAAACTGTGACTTTCCAACAAATCGCCGTGCTCAACTTGGGGTTTTCCGGCGTCACCCGCAAAATAGTTTGCTTTCGAAGACCCAGTAAACTGTTGGCAATTTTTCATCATTTTCAAACACCTTAACTATCGTGCGTGTTTCAGATAGGCTGAGATTCGTCAATTTTCCAGTCGCAAGACAACCTGCTACTTACTTCAAAACCTTCGAGTCCAGGTACTTTATTCGCACAGCTATGGTTTCAATTGGCAAAATTCCCCTAACTTATTCACTAGGCTTAGGAACCCACCACTTATCGGGTTGCAAGCTGCCAGCCGTTTAGCCCGGCAAACCCCTGGTTTTTAGAGAACAGAGACTGTCATCGGAAATTTAACGCAGGTTGCGTTCGGCTTTCAAGCAACAGAAAGAAAGACAGCCGAAACTATCTTTGAGAAACCTGTTTTTCAGTGGTTCCGTTACCTGCCTGTTCAGCAATCGCCTTGTCGCCCCCAAGCAGACGTTCCGCCTCGTCAAACAAGAACTGATGATCCATGAATGGCTGGTAGCTAATATCTTGCCAGCGGATCTTTCCCATGCTGTCGATTAGAAAAGTCCCGTGCAGCGGTTGCTTTTCAAAATCGTCAAAAGCACGGAATTTCCGGAAAATCTCTTGGTTGGCATCGGACGCCAAGCGAATAGGCGAACCGGTTCCCGCATCTTCGATTGACTTTAGCAAACCAGTTTGATCATCGGTGCTGATGGCGATCATTTTGATGCCATTCTTTTCAAAATCAGCAACCCTCGGGCCGAACGCCTGAAGTTGCTCCGCACAATGAAGACAGCCATGTCCGAGATAAAATATTGCGATGTAGGGCTGACCCACAAAATCATCAGAACTGATCGTTTGATTATCGGAATCGGTTAGACTCCACTCCGGTGCAGGGGAGGGCGACCAACGAAAGGGGCCAAGCGATTCCAGAGGTGGCCGAAATCCAATGTCGGCTGCCGGTCCAATTTCTTTTGTCCATCGCTTGCCAATTCCGAGTTCCATCGAAACAGGTGCCAAGCGGTTGAACAACGGAAGGTCGAGGTCCATCGAACCGGACGTATTTCTCAGTTTTTCAAGAGATTCTTGAGCGAGTTCGTTATCGCCATTCTGAAATTGAAGGTACACAAGCCTAGCCAGCGGGATGACCTCCGACGGGCGGCGTTTTACTTGTTCAGCTATTTTCTCGAGCCCTTTTTCCGACTCTCCCGCAAGAAACTGCAGTTCCCCAAGCCAGCTGACGTCTTCTCCGGTGGCAGATTCTAGCTTTTTCAGTCCGTCAGCATATTCTTCGTTGGCGACTAATTCGTAGCCTTCGATGGCCAACTGTGATTTTTTCAAACGGTCAAGCTTCTGCTTATTCTTAGAAGCCTTGTCCTTGGCTTGTTTCAAATGAAGTTTTGCTTTTTTCTCATCAAACTTTTTATCCTTGGGTCTCGGTGGCGCATCGGCGCCGCGATCAAGAGAGGCGTTTAATTTGTTAATCTGTTTTTCTAGATCAGCCTTTTCGTTTTCCGCTGCTTTGATGAACTCGCCCAATTCTCGCTTAGCCTGAGCCAGCAAATCAGGCCTATCAACCATTGCGGCTGAACAACCCAGTAGCCGCAATGTTTTGAGCTGTTCTGTAGAATTCGATGGAACCGACAAAACGCTCGATTGGCAGAGCTCAACCGCTTCATCATAAAGCTGGTATTCTCGCAAAATCTGAAGTAATCGCCGTCTCCCATAGCTCGCACTACCACCATTTTTTGAGAGTGTGTTGTACTTTGGATGACGTGGCAACTGTGTCATATTCACCGCCAAATCCATCGCGTCCCGCGCCCGTCCCACGAAAGACAAATTGCGAATTAACCACTCATTATTGTGCGCGAAATTGTTGATCTCGTCAGGCATCACTCGGTCTCGCATCATGTGAGCATGATCAACTCTGGCGGATGCTTCCTGCTGATAGACAGCATCTTCGTAACGTTTCAGCCTTGAATAGATATGCCCCGGCATATGCCACATATGAGCAATGCTCGGGCCGGCGACTCCACACCGTGCCGCGGCTTGGACGGCATTCTCCGGATGACGGTAATCCCAAAGATGAATCATGTAATGATGTGCGGGGTGCAGCGGTTCCACCACCAAAATGTCTTCAATAAGTGAGTTCAATGAAACGTAACTACTGATGGGAGTCCCTTCGCGGGCGTTGTGCCAAATTCGATGAGCAACAAATGCCTTCGCTTCCAAGTCATCGGGATACTTGATAACTATGGATTCAAGATCTTTCAAATAATTTTGGGCTCGCTTCTTCTTATCTTTTTCCTTGTCAGAAAAATATTTTTCAAGCGATTGGATATACAGCTTCTCTCGATCAGAAACGGATTCTATCCGAGAGACTGCCTCTTTAATGAAGCCCTGTGATCGGGATCGCTTGGAATAGGCTGCCATCGCCGCCCCCCAATAAGCCATTGCACAATCTTTGTCCAATGCGGCAGCCTGTCGAAACGACCGTTCTGCTTCGAGATACCAA
>Ga0315322_10002544_pt1 | contig 14099 bp, 13 predicted proteins | sample M110021515metaG_FD_203461 | JGI IMG/M metagenome (GOLD analysis project Ga0315322, IMG submission 203461) | Ammonia-oxidizing marine archaeal communities from Monterey Bay, California, United States - M1 100m 21515 | ecosystem: Environmental > Aquatic > Marine > Intertidal zone | place: USA... | reverse complement strand
CCGTGTTGGTGCTGCCGTGGCATGATCCACCCCGGCTTGGCAAAACGGTGGCGACGTTGGATCACCTTTCCAATGGGCGTGTCAGCTTGGGCATCGGCGTTGCAATGACTGAGGACGAGTTCGAGAATCTGGGCGTAGATTTCAAAACGCGCGGACGGCGCACGGATGATTTGCTCGGCGCGCTACAGGCGCTCTGGACCCAGGAAACGCCGGAATATTCAGGGCCATTCTACGCCTATTCCGGCCAGAAATTCTCACCGAAGCCGAAGCAAAGACCTTATCCGCCGATCTTAGTTGGCGGCGGCAGTAAGGCGGCGCTCAGACGGACCGTACGGTTCGGGGATGGCTGGCATGCCCTTCGCAAAACACCCGGCCAGATCCGTGAGGCTATGGCGGAGCTTGCCGCGATGATGGAAGCGGCTGGCCGAAATGTCGCCGATCTCCATATTTCGATCAGCCTGCCTGTCGGGATGGGCATGAAGGCGTCCAGTCGTGTGGCGGATGATCATACCAGCCTGAAGGGTGCAGCCCAGGATATGGCGGACACGATCCGGGCCTATGGGGAGGCTGGCATCGATGAAGTCGTGCTTTCGTTCGCCAGCCGTGAGAAAGCGGCACATGCGGAGATGATAGAATTGCTAGCGGGCGAAGTCCGCCAACTGGTTGATTAGAGGGCGGGCTGCTAGGTCTGGATAAAGTCGCGCTTCTCGTCATCCAGGCACAGACACGTCAGGCACCCGGTTGCGAAAGCGCCGGTGTCGATGCCAATGCGGTTCGCCCGTTCCTCCGGGAAATCGCGGATGGTGTGGCCGTGCACAATCACAGCGCCGAAATCGGCTGATGATTCAAGGAATTCATCCCTGATCCAGACCATGTCTTCCGGGTCCTGATCGCCGAGAGGCACGCCTGGGCGCACACCTGCATGGACGAATACATAATCACCTGCCCGCCATAGATATCCCAGGCCATCCAGGAATGAAAAATGCTCTGGCGGCAGCGCTTCGGCGAAGGCTGCGCGGGCGTCTTCCAGCCGATCCATACGGTTACCGCCGTGGCTGAAGGGCACACCGTAGCTGGCCAAAGTGGCGACACCGCCATTCATGAACCAGCCTGCACCTGCGTGGGCGCTATCCAGAAAGTCCAGCAGCCAGGATTCGTGATTGCCCATCAGGCAGACCTGCTCGAAACCATCCGGCGGGCCTTCGATCAGGCGTTCGATCACGCCCCGCGTGTCATGGCCCCGGTCCACATAATCGCCAAGGTATACAATAGTGCGCTGTTCGGCCGGGCGGTTGGCTGCGTCTTCCTGAATGCGGATGAGCATGCGCTCAAGCAGGTCCGAACGGCCATGAAGATCACCGATGGCGTAAATGATCTGGCCGTCTGGCAGGCGCGGCTGCTGCGGCGCATTCATGCAGCGATACTGACGCGGGTTTTGAATGCCTCTGTCGCTCGGACCAATGCAGCGCGAATGCCGGGTTCCATGGCGGAATGGCCTGCATCATCCACCACATTGTAGCGGCTGCCGGGCCAGGCGCGGGCCAGCCGCTCGGCGCTGATGCTGGGGCAAATCATGTCATAGCGTCCTTGCACGATCGTGCAGGGCAGATGGCGGATCGCATTGATGTCCCGGATCAATTGATCATCTTCCAGGAACAGCCGGTTCACGAAATAATGCGCTTCGATCCTGGCGATCGCCAGCAGCCCTTCGCCATCGTTGAAGGTTGGCAAGTCAGATGGGCGCAGCGTAGAGCACATGGACTCATAGCGGCTCCAGATACGCGCGGCGCTGATTGCGGTTTGCCGGTCAGGACTGTTCAAACGGCGGATATATGCGGAGAGCAAGTCACTGCGCTCTGCGGCCGGAATATGCTCCGCGAACTTGCGGTGGGCTTCTGGGAATACGCGGCCCATGCCGCCTAAGAACCAATCAACTTCATCCCCACCGCCCAGGAAGATGCCGCGCAGTATGAATCCCAGGCAGCGGTCCGGGTGTGCCTCGCCATAGGCAAGGGCCAGGGTTGAGCCCCAAGAGCCGCCAAACACTAACCAGCGCTCAACGCCCAAATGCTCACGGAGCGCTTCGATATCCTCAATTAGGCTTTGAGTGTCATTATTGTCAGTTGAAGCGTACGGCTTAGAGCGACCACTGCCGCGCTGATCAAACAGGATGACGCGGTAAGATTGCGGGTCGAAAAAGCGCCGGTAAGCTGGCGCGCACCCTGCACCGGGGCCGCCATGCAGGAACACAACCGGTATGCCATCCGGGGAGCCCGATTCTTCCCACCACAGGCGGTGGCCATTCCCAACGCTCAGATAGCCAGCATTATTCGCGTCAAAAGGTGCGAACAAATCAGAGCGGAGGTGGCGGGAGCTCGGCATGGGCAGAACATACTCTCAAAGTGGGCTGTAAAAGGTATAAACGATTGCATGCGCCTCTCGCTAGCCATGCTGCTTATACTATTTGGATTACGCTTTCCCGCGACTGCTGACACTATCCGGGTTAGCGATGCCGAAGATGCTGTAACGCTGCAGTTGGCGGACGGGCGGACCGTTCTGATTGACGGCTTGCTGGCACCGAATGCGGATGATGATGGCGGGCGCTCTGCGGCAGATCAGATTGCAGCAGCCGCACTTGCGCGGTTGATCGAAAGCGCTGTTGGCCAGACTGTCCGGCTTGAAGCATTGACCGAATCGCCTGACCGTTGGAAACGCATGCTAGCGGATGTGTATCTTCAGAAGTCCGGTGTTTGGCTGCAGCAACAGATGCTCCGGGACGGTTTGGCGCGCATCGGAGCCTGCCCACTCGGCGGCGTGGATCGTCTCAAAATGCTACGCGATGCTGAAGCTGATGCACGGCAGGCGCGGCGCGGGCTTTGGAGGATTGGCGCCAATCAAATCCGTGGCGCTATGAAGCCAATTAAAGCGCGTGGCTTTGTGCTGGTAACGGGTATGCCCCTTGAAAGTCGGGGCGGACGGAGTGTGCGTTACCTTAATTTCGACAAAGACTGGCGCCAGGATTTCACATTGAGGGCGACCAAATCAGCAGCCCGGCGGCTGGACAAAGCCAATCTGGGCTTCGATGCTTTGTTGGAACGGAAATTGCTGGTCAGAGGTTGGTTGGTATGGAGAAACGGACCCATGCTAGATATTACCTGTCGGCAGCAGATAGAGGCGCTAGACCCATGAAGACAGAAACATCCCCATCACGCCGCCGTTTGGCCGCTGCACTGTCCGCCATTGCAATTGGTGCTGCGGTAGCAGGGTGCTCCACCAATCCGGCAACGGGCGGCGAGGATGTCGTTTTCATGTCCCAAGCGGACGAAAAACGCATCGGGGACGAAAACCACCCGAAAATCCTGCAGCAGTTTGGCGGGACGTATGGCGACCGTGATCTCCAGGCTTACGTGAAGTCTCTGGGCGATGTTTTGGCCGCAAGTTCCGAACTGCCAAATATCAAATGGACGTTTACGCTGCTCGATAGCGACGTCACTAACGCCTTCGCGCTGCCGGGCGGATATGTCTATGTGACCCGCGGATTGCTCTCACTGGCAGAGAACGAAGCGCAGCTGGCGGCGGTTATCGGCCATGAAATTGGCCATGTTACGGCCCGTCACGGTGCTCAGCGATCTGCGCAGGGCACGCTGGCGACGGTTGGCGTTGTTGGCGCGCAGATCCTTGGTGCTGTCCTTGGTGGCGCTCAGGTTGGGCGGGCCGCTGGTCAACTCGCCGGCGTTGGTGCGCAAGGGTATGTGGCCTCATACAGTCGTGGTCAGGAATATGAAGCAGATACGCTGGGTGTTCGGTACACTGGCCGTGTTGGCTTTGATCCTTACGGCATGTCCGGCTTCCTTGCGAAGCTGAACCAAGAGAAGAATTTAATGGCGAAACTGCGCGGGCAAACGCCGCGAGGTTCCTCATACCTGGATACCCATCCGCCGACACAAGAACGTGTCGCACGCGCACGCGGCCTCGCCTCCAAAGTTCGGGTGCAGAACCCAATTGAAGCGCGCGACGTTTATTTTTCCAAAATTGACGGCATGATTTGGGGCGACTCGCCAGATCAAGGCTATGCACGTGATGGTGTGTTTGCCCATGAGAATCTGAACATCCGTTATGAAGTGCCGGACAGCTTCACTTTGTTTAATTCCGCTAAAAACGTAACCGCTTTCGGGCCTGGCGGTTCGATCATTGTTTTTGATGGCGGGCCAAAAAACTATGGCGGCTCAATGGCGGATTATGTTCGCCAGACCTGGGCAAAGTCGGCGCGATTGTCTGGGGTTGAAGCGATCACGGTGAATGGTCTTGAAGCTGGCACAGCCACAACGCGTGGCAATATCAACGGCAAGACCATGGATGTCCGGCTGCTTGCAATTCGTGGCAAGGATGGCATTACGTTCCGGCTGCAATTCCTTTCACCGCCAAATATGACCAGCCGTCTACGGGATGATTTCCGTCGCACGACCTATTCTTTCCGCCACCTGACAGCGCGGGAAAAGCGTGACCTTGGCCCGCTGCGCATCCGAATCTACCTTGTGCGTGCTGGGGATACGGTCACACGGATTGCGGATCGGATGGCAGTGAAAAAGTTCGCTGTAGAGCGTTTCATGCTGTTGAACGGCGTATCGCAAACGCAGCCGTTGAAGGTCGGCTCGACGGTTAAAATCATTAGCGATCGCTAAGCGTCGTCTGGATATCCAACGCTGGTGAGATAGAGACCATCTGGTGGGGCCGTTGGTCCCGCAGCGGCTCTATGCCTAGCAGCCAATGCGGCGGATACATCGTCTGGCGTCCAGGCACCGTCGCCGACGCGGGCGAGGGTGCCGGTGATGATCCGAATTTGGTTGTGCAAGAAGGACCGCGCTTCAGCCTCAATCCATATTTCGTCGCCATGCTGCGAAACGCGGAGTACATCCACTGTGCGCTCCGGTGAATTCGCTTGGCACTTAATGGCGCGGAAGCTTGAGAAATCATGGTGGCCGACCAGCCGGCTCGCTGCTTCCTGCATCGGCACCACATCCAGCGGATGCCTGACGAACCAAACCTTGCCCATGTCCAGGATCGCGGGCGTGCTGCGGTTTAAAATGCGATAGCGGTATGTGCGTTGGATTGCGGAGAAGCGCGCGTCGAATTCTGGTTTTGCCTCCACCGCATGGATCACGGCGACAAGGTTCGGGCGAACGTGAAAGTTCAGGGCATCCTTGATGGCCTTCAGAGGCTGCGGTACTGCCAAATCAAAATGCGCGACCTGGGCCAGCGCATGGACCCCTGAATCCGTCCGCCCAGCGCCCCATACTCTTACGGTCTCGCCGGATAATTTGAGGATGGCTTCTTCCAGCGCTTGCTGGACGGACATGCCTGTCGCCTGCCGCTGCCAGCCGACAAATCCACCGCCATCATATTCCAGGGTTATGCGATAGCGGGGCATCGCTAGGTGCAGACCTTAGATGGGATTGCATTGATTGGCGGTTGGATCATGGTGCGTTACAGGCCTACCCGCAGAATAGCGCCTTTGGGGATGCTGAATCCACGCAGGAAGGCGTCCGCGTCTGTCATGGCCTTACCAGCGCGCTGAACCATAGTCAGACGGAGCGCTCCCTCCCCGCAGGCGATCAACAGGTGGTCATCAAGGACAGTGCCGGGGTTGCCAGTCGCGGCTTCCACAGTGGCTGCGCCAGTTTTGATCGTTGCGGCTTCATAGGGAAACCAGGCACGGGGCTGTGGTGAGAGGGCGCGGATAGTGCGCTCCAACTCTACCGCTGGCCGCCGCCAGTCGAGCAACCCATCGGCACGTGACAGCTTATTGGCATAGGTGACACCGTCCTCGGGCTGAATGATCGGCTTCAGCGCGCCAGTATCCAATCCGGCGAGCGTCGGAACAATCAGCCGCGCGCCGATATCGGAAAGCGCGTCATGCAGGTCACCGCCTGTCGTGTTGGGAGTGATTGGTGTCCGTTCGGTCATCAGCATGGGGCCAGTGTCGAGGCCAACGTCCATTTGCATGGTGACGACGCCAGCTTCAGTATCACCGGCCATAATTGCCCGCTGGATCGGCGCAGCGCCCCGCCAGCGTGGCAGTAAGGAGGCATGAATGTTCATGCACCCTAGCCTGGGCGCGGCCAAAACGGGTTCCGGCAAGATCAGCCCATAGGCGACAACCACCGCAGCATCGAGATTAAGCGCTGCAAACGCAGCTTGCGCTTCCTCATTCCGTAGCGACTTCGGCGTCCGCACTTCTATGCCTTTGGCTTCAGCAAACGCATTTACCGGTGATGGCTTTAGTTTTTGCCCTCGGCCAGATGGGCGCGGCGGCTGGCTGTAAACGGCCACCACGTCATGCCCCGCGTCCAACAGTGCTGCGAGCGCAGGAACTGAGAAATCTGGCGTGCCCATAAAAGCGAGGCGGAGGGCGCTCATCAGATCAGCCTTTAACTGGGCGGTTGCGCGCCTCTCCGGCTTTCAGTTTTTTCATTTTGGAGAGCGCCATATTGCGCTTAAGCAGCGAGATGTGGTCGATGAATAGTACGCCGTCTAGATGGTCAATCTCATGCTGTAGGCAGCGGGCGAGCAGGCCGTCCGCGTCAACTTCCTGCGTGGCTCCTGTCTCATCCAGAAATTTGACGCGCACCTGTTCAGGCCGTTTTACGTCGTAATAGACCTCCGGGATCGACAGGCAGCCTTCATTCATGATGCACTTTTCGTCTGACGCCCAAAGGATTTCTGGGTTGACGATCTGCATGGGCGCCGGCGGGTCATCCTCTCGTGCGACATCGATCACGATCAGGCGTCGCTCATCACCGACTTGGGGGGCTGCGAGGCCGATACCTGGCGCGTCATACATAGTCGCCAGCATGTCGGTGAGCTTTTCCCGGACGCTGTCATTGACGGCATCCACGGGCTTGCAGCGGAATTTCAGGCGCCGGTCGGGCGCGATTACGATTGGCAGTGCGCTCATTGGCTTCTAACGGATCGCCTTCCAGTAGCTATCTTTGACCGAGATTTTGCCATCCCGGAACGAGTAAATGTCGATACCGCGCACGTCGATTTCCTCACCAGTGGTATAGCGACCGGTTGCGCGAAAGCGCCCCACAATATGGTCATCGCCGAATAGCACTTCGGTTTCTGAAAACCGCATGGTTTCAATAGCCTCAGCGCGCTCAGCCAATGCTTTTCGGGTCGCATCAAGGCCTTTGATGACGGCACCTTCGGGTGCGTCTGGGCCTTCATGCATGCGCCATTCAAAATCGTCTGTGACTTGGGCCAAAATGCCGTCAGCATCGCCCTTGTTGAACGCCTTACCGAAGGCCTTCAACACATTCATCGCCTGCTTGCGGTCAATCGCCGTCATTCGTCTGCTCCTAAAGTGTAACAGCCTTGTTTTGGAATGCTGCAAGGGCGCCGTCAACCGGGGCGCTACCCCTCGGTACAACGATATGCAAAAATATGCCCTTACAAAGATTGCTGCATAAAGGATTGATTCAATGGCTGGACCGCTGGACGGCGTAAAAATACTTGATCTGACGACCGTTGGCTTCGGCCCTTATGCCGGGCAAATATTAGGCGATTACGGTGCTGATATCATCAAGATCGAGACCCATGAAGGGGACATCACCCGCGGAATCTCCCCGTTCAAGAACCCAGGTATGGGCCATTTTTATCTGATGGCGAACCGCAATAAGCGCTCCATCGTGCTGGACCTGAAAAAGCCTGAAGGCCGCGACGCAGTGCTGAAACTGGCTGAAGATGCTGACGCAGTGCTCACGTCTATCCGCCCAGCCGCGATGCAAAGGTTAGGCCTGGGCTACGAAGACTTCACGGCGGTTAATTCCAAAATTATCTATGTGGCACTGGTCGGGTTTGGACAGGACGGGCCATATGCGAAGCGCCCGGCTTATGATGATGTGATTCAGGGCCTGTCCGGGATGGCAGACATGCAAGGCGGGCGAAGCGGTGAGCCAGCCTTCATTAAGGCGTCCGTGTGCGACAAGATTTGTTCCCAGTTCGCCGTTCACGCCATGACAGCAGCACTGTTCAGCCGCGAGCGCACGGGCGAAGGGCAACTTGTTGAAGTGCCCATGCTGGAATCCATGGTTGGATTTAACCTGGTTGAGCATCAGTCCGGCCAAACGTTTGATCCCCCGCTTGGTCCTGTCGGCTATGAGCGCTCCATGGTAGAGTATCGACGGCCATACCAAACTGCGGACGGTTTTATCTGCGTGCTGCCATACAACACCAAGCAGTGGCGGGCATTCTTCGCGCTGATGGAACGCCCCGATATGATCGAGGATCCGCGCGTGAATGACGGAAAAACGCGCAGTGAGAAGATTGGCGAACTATACGAAATGGTCGCCCAATGCGTCCGTGATTGGCCGACTGAGCCGCTGCTGGAAGCGCTGCACACTGCGGATATTCCTCATGGCAAAGCGACGCCGCTTGGCGAGCTCGCCAGTGACCCGCATTTGGACGCTGTCGGCATATTTGAACATTTTGACCACCCGACCGAGGGCCGCATCCGCCTGGTTCGCCCAGGGGTCAAGTTTGAGAAAACGCCTGCGGGTATCCGCACGCTGCCGGTCGCCCTTGGCGCTGATGGTGAGGCGTTGCTGCGGGAGGTGGGGTATAGCCCAAGCGACATCGCTCGTATGATTGATGATGGCGTCACTGTCGCGGCGGCACCTGCAGAAACACGATCGGCGGCTGAGTAATCGGGATGGCGCGGCTATCGCGCAGCGACCTCACGGGCAAAGCCCAATCTGTACTCGGGGTTATGGATCCTGCTGCACTCGGCAAGACGCTGATGCATGAACATCTCATCTGGGATATTCGCCCGCCCGCACTTGCGGCGGCGATGGACCAGGGTCCAGCGATTACGCTCTGCAATTGCTGGCAGATGACCTATGGCCGCGTCAAAGTTCCGCGCAATTTGGTGTCACGCTCGACAGAACTTGCGATCAGCGAAGTGAAAGAGATGGTCGCTGTCGGCGGGGAGACGGTGGTTGAGCTTTCTTCAGGCGGGTTGAAGCCTGAACCGGCGGAACTGGCGAAAGTCGCAAAGGCGACAGGTGCCAATATCATCATGGGCTGCGGCCAGTATGTTGAAGAATATCAGGACGCCGAAAACCAGAACCGCAGCGCTGATGATTCCGCGGCGGAGATGGTGAACCAAATATTTGAGGGTGCCTGGGGCAGTGATGTCCGTGCGGGCATGATCGGTGAAATCGGCTGTCAGTCCCCTTGGACGGAGCTTGAACGCCGCGTCATGCGGGGCGCTATTACGGCACAGGCGGAAACAGGCGCTGCACTCAACGTGCATCCGGGGCGGGATGCTGACCAGCCGCAAGAAGTGATGGATTTCGTGAAGGCTGAAGGCGGCATTCCTGAGCGCACGATCATTAGCCACGTCGATCGCACGATCTTTGATCAAGACAGGCTGTTTCGCCTGGCTGATACCGGCTGCATCATTGAGTTCGATCTATTCGGCCAGGAAAGCAGCTTTTATGCGCTCAATCCTTGTATCGACATGCCGAATGATGCGATCCGGCTTCGTCACATTCGGTCTTTGATTGAACGAGGCCACTTGGATCAGATCGTGATCAGCCATGACATCTGCTATGTTTCGCGCCTTAAATCTAAGGGTGGGCATGGCTATGGGCATATCTTTGAAAACGTTGTCCCGTTCATGCGCCTCCGCAATTATACTGAGTCTGAAATCGACGCGATCATCGTCGATAACCCCAAACGCATGCTGACGTTCATCTAGACCATATTGGTCGGGACCCAGCAGCGATATTTGGCAGCTTTGACAGCGGCTTCAAGGTCGTATGGCATGATGAAGCCTTGCCGTTGTTCTGGTGCGCAATCCGCATTTTCCTGGGCGCGGGTTGACCAGGAGTGCAATGCGTCCTGACTTTCTGCATCGACAGCATGGCCAAAATGCGACGCCCATAATTCGTTTTGGAGCGCCTGAACGCTTTCTTCGTCTCGCCAATGAACGGCAGTTTCTGTGTCCCAACGCATGCTGCGGCCATTCAAATTGGCGGACCCAACAATCGCATCCGTACTATCGAAGATCGAGACCTTGGCGTGAACATAGACGATTGGCGCGCCTTGCAGCGTTGCGCGGTCTGGCAATTCGTTCTCGTCAACGCTTACTGGTCGTGGCTGTGCCAAACTAAAGACACCACAGCGATCCCCCCAGGCTTTCTGAATACGCCGGACCGCGCGTACTTGCAGCCATTCGCCTTGACGCGCATCGGCCCCTTGATTGCCCTCAAACGCGACATCATCGGGTGCCGCTGGCAGAACGATAATCAGCTGCGAAGACGTGTTCCTGGATGCTGCGCGCACCAGTGCTTGAACAATCACTGGCGAGCGGAGGAATTGCGTCTCCAGATAGATCAGCCGCTCTGCTCCCAGAATGGCCTTAATAACCGCACGTTCGATCTCAACTACATCTGGCCGCGGGCCGATGGCGAATGGCGAGCGGGAGCGGCGGGAGCGGGTGCGCAGGAATATGCCGCGATCAAGACTAGGTGGCGAAAGCTTGGGCGGGTCATCACGGATTGGGGCGACTGGACGGAGCATTTGCTCAAACGGTGCGCCCATCCGCGTTAGCCGGGCATTGAAGCGGGGCGTATTGGCGGGTCAACCAATATCTGGCGCCGTTCTGGACCCTGGTGCCGCCGCAATCCAAGTTCCCGGAACTAAGCGGCCATGCTTGGGTGCCGATGGATGATGAGCATACGCTCTGCTTGATGTTTTCCTATACCCCGGCGGAACCGCTGTACCCCCGCACCCGCACGCTGCTGGAAGAAGGCCACCCGGGCCGCGAGACTGGCCATGCCAGCCGAAGCTGCTATGCACCGAAGCCACAGACCACGCCCTATGCCGATTTCTGGACTAAATACGGCCCTGATACCGGCTACGGCTTCGATTACGAAAGCCAGCAAACGGCGTGGTTCTCCCGCCTGCCAGGCCTCTGGATTCAAGACGCCGCGTGCCAATCTGGCGTCGCGCCGATCCAGGATCGAACCCAGGAAAACCTCTGCGTGTCGGACGCCGGCATCGCCGTCACCCGCCAGTTCCTGCTGGAAAGCGTGGCGGCGCACAGAGATACAGGCGCACGGCCGGTCCCAGCCGGGGACTCAACCGCTACCATGATCCGCGCGGTTTCACTGACTTTGCCAGTGGAGGCAGACTGGCAGGACGCGGCGGCGGAGCCAATAACGGCCAGGGTCGGGAAGGATTTTGGTTACGCGCCCTAGATGATGGTTGAAGCCTGTTGCCGAAAATTCGATAGGAAGTAAACTGTCGCTCTAACAACAAATTTGATCTGCTCCCAAGGAGACCGCTCCGTTGTCCGCAACTGCATCTGTCAGCATCGATCCCGATACAGGCCTTAAAAAATTCAACACCCGCGCCAGCTTGGCGACGGACCGGATTCAAGGCAAAGGCTATTCCGTTATTGACGATGAGGCGCTAACCACGCTGCCTGAGGCACCGCCGGGTGCTGCGTTCAATGCGGAAGAGCAGGCGAAGTATCGGGAGTTCAAGGAAGCGCGGCGGGGGGCGGCAGATTATATCGGGCTTGAAGGCGAATTCTCGAAGTATCTGGAGGATGTGTATTCGGATGCGCCGGTTGAACGCGATCCGCTCACGGATGAATGCGAGATCCTGGTTGTTGGCGCTGGGTTCGCGGGACTGTTGCTTTGGTATCGGTTGAAGGCAGCCGGGTTCCAGGACGTGCGCTTCTGCGAAAAGGGTGGCGACGTTGGCGGCACATGGTACTGGAACCGGTATCCCGGCATTGCGTGCGATGTAGAAAGCTACAGCTATCTGCCGCTATTGGAGGAGATGGGCTACGTCCCCTCCATGAAGTTCGCGTCTGGGTTTGAAATTCTGGAATACTGCCAAAACATGGCGGAGAAGTTCGGTTTCTATGACCGCTGCCTGTTCCACACCACCGTCGACCAAACCGTATGGGACGAAGACGCCGCCCGTTGGACCGTTGTCACGGACCGCGGTGATAAAATGCGCGCCCGTTATGTCATCTTGGCGAACGGCATTCTAACAACGCCGAAGCTCGCCAAAATTGACGGCATGGAAAAGTTTCAGGGCGAGGCATTCCATACCTCCCGCTGGAACTATCATGTTGAGCTGAACGACAAGCGCATTGGCATTATCGGCACCGGTGCCACATCTGTGCAGGCGGTACCGGAGCTGGCCAAGATCGCGAAGGAACTGCACGTTTTCCAGCGCACGCCGTCTTCTATTGATGTGCGGGATCAACGCGAGACGACGGATGAAGAGCGCAAGCAATGGGCGACTGAACCCGGCTGGGCCGTCGCCCGGCGGGAGCGCTTAGCACTGATTTCAGCGGGCCGCACAGCGCTTAAAGGCAATGATGATTTTCTGGCCGGAAAGGTGGACGTCAACGCTGGCCGCAAGCAGCACGCAACCGAAATCAGCCAGGATGAGCTGATCAAAAAGCAGCTCAACGCCAACTTCCGCATCATGGAGCAAATCCGCGCCCGCGTGGATGAGATTGTGCAGGACCCGGCAACTGCGGAGGCGCTGAAGCCCTACTACCCTTACGGCTGCAAACGCCCGACCTTCCACGACGAATACCTGCCTGCGTTTAACAAGCCCAATGTGCATTTGATCGACACAGCGCCCATGGGCGTGCAGGAAATTAATGAGCGCGGGGTTGTCCATAACGGTGTTGAATATCCGGTGGACGTGATGATTTACGCGACCGGCTTCCAGTGGATGGCGACCGCGTCCTTCAACATGATTACGGGGCGCGGCGGGCAAACCCTGCAGCAGAAATGGGCGGAGAAGGGCACGCGCACCTTCCTTGGCTTGCACAGCAACGGCTTCCCGAATCTATTCATCATGTCCGGCCCGCAGGGCGGCGGTGGCCAGTTCAACTTCACGCGCACCATTGATATGCACGTGAAATACGCAGTCAGCATGCTGGAAATGCTGCGGGACAAGAAGGCCCGGACGCTGGATATCACCGAAGAATCCGAAATCGAATACGCCGCCCATTGCGCCGAAGCCGACATTCGCACATCGCCGCTCCGCGATTGCATCAGTTACTACAATGGTGATGGTGCTGCCGCCCCAGGCACGCTCGCGTACTATGGCGGCCCCGCAAAATGGCACGAAATCCGCGAAAAAGCGCTGGAGACTATGGAACCATTTGTGCTGGAGTAAGCAAGAGCGAGGCTATTCTTCAGCCACCCTTGCAGCGCTTAGAGCAATAAAGCACCTCGTCCCAAACTTTCGCCCATTTCTTCCGCCAGGTGAATGGTCGTCCGCATGCTTTGCAGATTTTCGCTGGAAGGTCAGACTTTTTGCGCACCTTTGGAATCCGTTATTGCTTATTGCAGCTGTATTCGCAGGATCCTCAAGAATATCCTCCACTGACAACTGGTTTCAACGTCAAATACAGTTAAACTATTCGGTCTGTTCCCGCTGGAGCTGAGCCCATGTCGAAATCCATTGCTAAGACGCCGGCCGGTATCGCCATCCACGATGGGATTGGCGCGCAACTGCTTGAGCTTGGGTTCAAGCGGAAGTCGGCGCGGCTGTATTTGAAAGACACGGGCGATCTATCCGAATGGGTGCATTTTCGCGTTGATGGCGGGGTGGAGTTTACGGAGCTTTACGGCGTATTCGACAATGCGCTGCAACGCTTCTTCGATGAGAATCTTGATGGGTTTGATACTTCGCAAGATGAGAACCCCCGGCCCCTGCATCTACAAAGCTGGTGTTACGTCTATGCTGTCGGCGAAGCGAATGTCGCCGCGAAAGAATGGCGCGCGGCGCGGCGGCCCTGGCGCCCGCGCGAATACTTCCAAGACCCGCCAAAGGACCTGACGCCCTATTCGCCCTGCGTGTCCGCCTGGAACAAGCTTTATGCGGCCGATGACCCTGCAGGCTGCGCCGAAAGTTCCCGCGCGCTATGTACCGAAATGGTAGAGCCGCTCCGCAATGAACTGATCGCTGACCCCCTCGCCGTCGCTAATCAGTTGAGTGAAGCTGAAAAAGGGTTTCCAGAATTTCGCATAGGGCTGGAGGTGTATTTGGGTAAT
>Ga0315322_10002541_pt1 | contig 14103 bp, 23 predicted proteins | sample M110021515metaG_FD_203461 | JGI IMG/M metagenome (GOLD analysis project Ga0315322, IMG submission 203461) | Ammonia-oxidizing marine archaeal communities from Monterey Bay, California, United States - M1 100m 21515 | ecosystem: Environmental > Aquatic > Marine > Intertidal zone | place: USA... | reverse complement strand
CCGCCACCACCGCCACCACTGCCGCCGTTCGTTAGGTCGGTGGTGGTATCAACCAATGTAACATGAGCCACTGTGTCTGTCAAATGGTTAAAGTCGTTGAGTCCTGCAATGTCTGCAATGATCTCATCTTGCTTCTCTATAGTAGCACTCCCACCACCAGATCCGCCGTTGGTAAGGTCGGTAGTCGTGTCAACCAGTGTCACGTTGGCAACCGTATCAGACGCAGGATCGAAGTTGTTGAGGCCAAGGATAAGAATACCATTGGCCTGAACTTCTACTGACGTTGACAAGCCAGAGACATCTGCCTTGAACGCATCCTCGTTACTCCCAGCAGTGAAGTAGGAGTAGATCGTCGCAGCATCATCTCCGCCTGAACCGCCGTTGGTCAGGTCAGTGGTTGTGTCCACAAGCGACAGGGATCCTGTAGCCGTGTTACCGAGTGGCGTAGTTGGAACCGCCAAGATCAAGTTGGCAACATCCTGAGCAGTGTGGGCTGAGCCACCTCCTGCCGCTGGGTTACTCGTAGTGATCTCACCAGAGCCGTTGATTGCCATGATCGACCAATTGCTTGGAGTGGAGGACGCAAGTATTGCATTGTCTGTTCCACGCATGTTAGACGACACGGTTGTTGTGGCTGTCAACCAGTTGTTCTGGTTGGCCTGAAGTTCCGCAGTATCCAAGAGTATGGCAGAAACGTCTGCCGATACGTCCACAGGTGCGATAGTGTTAGGAGTGACCGTGTTGGCCCCATCCGTTCCACGCATGTTCGACGACACGGTGGTGGTAGCTGTAGCCCAGTCGCCTTGATTGGACTGCAGTTCGTTAGTGTCAGCAAGGATCACTGCTTGGTTAGCCAGTATGGTGTTCTGGTTAGCAAGCGTAGCGTCACCACCTCCGGCACCACCATTGGTCAAGTCAGTCGTGGTATCCACGAGCGTAACGTGAGCAACAGTGTCTAATGCAGGATTGAAGTCGTTTAACGCTGCGATGTCTGCAATGATCGTCGCTTGGTTTGCTGCAGTAGCGTCTCCGCCACCACCACCACCAGAAGGTGCCTCAGTAAGGGCACCTGCCACAAACCTGTAATCGCTTCCGCCGTACTGCTCAAGCATCGTTAAGCCGATCTTGTCTACGATGTACGAGTACATCGTCTTGATACTCTGTGAAGACGTGTTTGCCAAGTTGTAATCATCCAAGTCCTTCAACCAAACGCCGTCAATAATTTGACTGATAGAGTGGACGTGTGCAGTAAGGATAATGAACTCGTCAGCAAAGTTCGGAGTACTCGACAGCGGTTCGTCCACGGTGATTGTGTTCGTTATTTGGCTGTACGCTGTAATGACCCTAGACTGACCTGCGTTTGCCCCGCTAGTGAAGGAAATTGTCATGTCTGCATAGAAGTCTGCATAAATGCTAGTTAAATCCGTTACGATCTCGGTAGATGTGCTACCCACGGCAACAGTACCATCAGTAGAGATGATGCCTTCCTTCAATTGCTTAACAGCCTTCCCGAATGTCCCAGCAACGTTGTGAGAGGACACCGACTCGTCCCATACGCCGTCAACGATCTCTTGGACTGTTGGGCTACTTCCGCCACCGCCATTTGTCAGGTCAGTGGTCGTATCCACTAGCGTAACATGGGCCACACTATCCGACGCGGGATCGAAGTTATTTAGTGCAGCGATTGCAGAACCGTTTGATGTCACGCCCGCGTTGTCGGGAGCAACCGTGTTTGCACCGTCTGTTCCACGCTCTGCAGCGAGTACTTCAATTGACCATGTGTTGCGATACGATTGCGACGAGATTGTTGCTGTCTCTTCTATCGTGAAAGTGTCGCCCTCTGCCTCGCTCGCTGGGTTATAGGAGTAGTCATAGATGCCAGTTGTTCCAGCCCTCTTTGAAGATGTTGCTACGTCAAGAACAGCAGAGCCATTCTTTCTGATGTCAACAATGGGCGTGGCGTCTGCGTCCACAAGAACACCTGCTTCGGTGTAGGTGTTGATTGTCCAATAAACCGTTCCGTCTACCTTCATTGTGGTAGGTCTGCTCATCTGATTCGCCTTGTGTAATCGTTATTGAATATCTTATTGATAAACGGATTATAGAATCCGGTTGTTGGTCCACTTGGTCCACCCAGAACTCCTCGTGAGGAGGAAAGGTAGGTCACTTCGTCTTGGGTCAACTCTCTGCCGTACACCCTGATGTCATCGACATCGTTTGTGCTGTTTCCCATAGTAAGGTCATAGGCAGCGTCTGTCTTGGTCGTTCCTGCAAAAGCGTAGATTTTATATGCGTACACGCCGTCTATGTACAAAGATCCTGCTGGGTCGCTGTTGGTTCCGTTCCATGTTACAGCAACATGCGTCCATGTGTTCCTGTACGCTGGGTTTGGTATGTAGGATGCGTCAGTTACAACATCTCCACCAGACCCGTCTATCACCATCTCAAATCTCTGGTTGCCACTTCCACCCTGCCTGATGCTCAGTGTCTTTGCAGTGAACTTGGACATGAAGGTGTCTGTGGTGCTTGCACTGTTAAGCGAAGTCCTCACCCAACAGGCCCAAGTCATTGGGCCAAGGTCGTTAATGGACGACGATGCGAGTGTGGTCACAGTGTTGTCGTAGTGCTTATCTGAACCATCTGTTACAATGTTTGCACTACCAAGGGATGTTGAATTGTTGTTTCCAGACAGGTCTCCTACGCCGTTACTGATCGTTGGGCAGAGCCACAATTTCTCGCCACCAATTCCTTGTACTGGTGAACCCTCGACCCCTCGCGAGGTTGCAAGGTGTACCACCTCAGCCCCTGACACGGCCCGACTGTACATCCTGACGTCGTCCATCTTGCCTGCCATGAAGCCAGTTGGACTGTTGCCGCTTTTTCCTGCACCTATCGAAACAGGGTATCCTGAGTCGTTGACCGTTACGCCCGCTGGGTAATTTTGTGTGGCAATGAGAATCCCATTGACATACAGGTTGAAATCATATCCATCGAATGTTCCACACACATGAGCCCATTGGCCGTCAACGAGTGGGCTTGGTGTTTTGGCTAAATGGTTCTGCCCACTGCCAGCGGTTGTCTCAACAGACAGGTCAAACTCTGTGCTTCTAACCTTTAGAACAAACGGCTCCTTGCTGTCGAAGTATGACTTCTGAATGAAGTGTTGGTATGCGTCTGCATCATCAGCATTCACCCAACATGAGAGTGAGTAGCCATTTGGCAGGCTTGTTAAGATGTTCCCACAGTCAATCAGGTCGTTCACTCCGTCGAAGTCAAACGCATATGTTCCACCAGACGAAGTATCTGCAACTACAAGAACGCCACCGACAGCAGTTCCGTCGTTGCCTTCAGCAGACTGGTCGTTAAACGCAGTCGAGGTTCCAGTGTTGTCGTTGGTTGCACTGATCCATATTTGCTCGTCACCAAGTCCGGTTGGCATATCTTTTACTCCTGAATAAAGTTGGATGACATCTCAGCAAGTGCCGATACCCAACTTGCTTCGGTAGCATTAGGGTCTACAGCAAGTGGTGCAATGTGGGCGTTGTACAGTTCGTCGTAACGCTCTTTGTTGATATCGAATGACGCTCGTGCTGCCTCTTCCGAGACGTGCTGTGCTTCTTCGTCTCTCAAGGACTGAATGGAATCTGCGTCGATTCCTTCGTTGGCATATCCGCCGGCAAGGGCCACCACGTTAGCAGTGAATGATGCGTCGATCTGACCCACAGCCTCAAGTCCGCCAAAGAGGTCTGCCATTTTGCTGCCCCAAGGCTGTTCGTTCGTGTCGCAGCCGATGCTTCGGGGCTTGTTCAAATGGCTGAACAACTCTCCGAGCCCGACGCTCAGTGCTGGGATGGTGTTGCTGTTCATGAAGTCGATAAGCGACCCTTCCCACGCACTCGTGACTGCATTGCGGTTAGCAAGTCCGGACCACCCAAGCAGGTTCTCCAAGTCGCTGCATGGCACGCAAGATACTGTCAGTGGTGCAAAGTAGGCAACAGCCCCTTCGTTGGTCATGTCTTTAATGTCGTTGTAGTTCATCAGTTAATCTCTTTGCTTGCTGGGTGAATTTGGTAAAGGGCTTTCCACAGACGCTGCCTATCTTCGACACACTCGTCTCTGTCAGACCTCAGTTCTTTGTAGTGATCCGAAAGTTGTTTCCACAGAAACGCAACAACACTACCAAGGGTAGTGATCGCTGCGATGAGTAATCCGTTTACTGTTGGGTCTGTCATTTTATGCTCTTCATGATGCTTTTAAGTTTCTTGAAAAAGGAAGACTTTGAAGAGTAACCTGAGAACGTTCCTGACTTTCCATCGACCCATACTCTGAACGACGGATAACTTTTGCCAATCCCGTCCACGTATTTGATAGTCCAGCCGTTCTTCTCTAATTCTTTGATGGCACCAGATGCCTTGAATCGCCTACACGGTCCACACCAATCAGCAAGTTGCATCTCGATGATCGCGGTCTTGACGGGCTCTCTCTCTACTTCCTCGACAGAATCACGCTGATCCTGCACAGTTGGTTCGTTTGGCACGCAGTAAAAAAACGTTAGTGCAAAAACGAGTGACGATAAGATTAGGTGGTAACGCATAACTTAGGCTCCAAGTTTGGTGATAGGTTTTACTCCGCAAATACTGATCGCTTCGGCTGGGCGACATTTGTCTTCGCCAACCAACTTTACTGTTCCGTCTCCATTCCAGTCCTCGCCCCATGAGTTAACGACCCACAGAGTTATCTTGCCGTCCGTGAAGGTTGCTCTAGTTCCGAACACAAGGTGGCCCCAATATGAGTAACCTAGTGTCACTGGGCATGGGTCAATTGGGTCAAGTAACGCACTAACCACGCTATCGAGATCCATGTAGTCATGCTCTTCAAAGCATGGCACGTCGTGCTGGAATCTGTCAGACAGTACTTCCTTGTTTGTCAGTAGGCTGCGGTCCATCTTTAGTTCAGGCCAAGTTCTCGTGCTGGCAATGCCATGCTCTTGAACATGCTCGAAGAAGTATGAGCCCCATCCGCCTTTGTCTTTGTTGAAGTTCGTTATGGGGGCAGCAACACTCGTGGCTGACAAACATGCGTCACCCATGCCTTGCTGTGCATAACGTGTCTGGACCGCACCAGCGGATCCAAAGGACCAGCAGTACGAACTCGTCTTCTGATCTTTCACTTTGACTCCAGCACCCTTCCAGTGATGCCAAGGGCTGCTCTGGTGTTTCTCTTGGAAGTCCATCAACTCACGCCAATCCTTCCTAGCGTGCCTATCACCCGTGTACACGCCCAGAGACGCCTTGCGTGGTTTACCAGCAAGGTCGAACGAGTGTTTGTACCCAGATGGTGCTGGTGGCATACTGTCGTTTTGCCCGACAAATTCCTTCTTCATCATGCCATCACCTTTTTCAGCAACTCGATGGTCTTGGCTGATCCACTGGGAACACTGTAGGCTCGTCCACGTCCGTTGCGGTCGATTGTCACCATGCATGGGGCACCATACAGTACTCCAACCTTGTGCATCTCGCGGACCCAGTCGGATACTTGGAACATATCAGAATCTTCGCGGTATTTACGGTACTGTACGTTGTTGTCAACGCACCAATCTCTCACGGTCCATGAATTGATCGCACCACCCTGAGGGCGGCTGAGTTGCACCGAGTCGTCCGTTACGAACATCACGGCTGCTGGGCCATCTAGGTTATCCAAGTCCGGCAGGAGGGCAATCAGGGCGTCTCTGTGGCGTGCTACACCAATGCCCGCAGCACCAGCGAGAAGTCCAGTTGACAGTATCGCTTGCAGTGCGTCTCTTCTACTTTTATTTAGTTTCAACTTCATTTTGTTTCCTTTTCGTCTTCGAATTCGATCAGATCAATCCCATGCTCTTCTAACTTTGCATCGAGAAGACGCAGGAGTTTGACGCACAGTGGCTTGACAGCCTTCCACAGCATCGTGTAGACACTGATCGCGATGATCCCAACAGTACAAACGAAGTCCACCATGAATGGAATTATGCTGATAGCCAGTTCGCTGACTCCGCCAAGTTCGTTCGTGCCGAAATCTGAAAGGTAACTGAGCACTCGGCCCAACTTGGTGAACCATCCGTTGACGTGCAATTGGTACGCGAAATACACTGAAACGCATCCCGCAATAAACTGTGTAACTTTGTCGTTTCTCATTATATGTCCTCGTTAAATTCGGTTGGTACGTGCTGGGCAAACAGGTTCTCTTCGACCCATCGCTCGATATATTTCATCGCCAGCTTGATAAACAGGCTAAGCAGAATGCTCGTGATGATCCCAGACCCAAACTCTTCATTGATCTGCCTTTGGGATCCAGCCATTGCCTTGAAGGCTATGACGTCACGCTCGCCGGTCTGTGTCACGTAGTTTTCTCGTGCAATCTCTCTTACACGCTTTCGCCATTTCTTTCTCAGCTTCATCTTTTATACCTTTCGCGACGGCAATGCCGAACGTTGACTCCAACTTATCCCGTTGCTGGGATAGTAGGTCGGTTAGTTTCTTGATATTAAACATTAGAACCCCAAGGTGGCGAGCATTCCAAGGATTACAGCACTCCGGACAGCGTAGGTGTTGACCTTGTCTGTTCCCCAGATGGGGCCGATGTACTCACCCTTTTCGTTGAATGCAGGACCACCAGAATCGCCAGAGATTGAGCAACCTCCGTCGCCAGCAAACCTGTACCAATTCTTGTTCTTCAGGTTGAATCGCGGCAGTCCGCCACCATACACTCTGAGGAATTCGCCTGCGTGCTTATCATGTAGACTTGAGCCGTATCCAGCAGCGTAGATTGGCGTCAGTCGTGGTGTGACTATCGCAAATTTGACTGCCTTGATGCGTTTGACTGGGTTCTTTGAAATCAAGATCGCGACATCTGCTTTCGCGTTAACGGCAACAACCTTAACGTCGTGCAGGATAGCGGTCATGGGGATAGCGATGGTGATAGACTTCGCTCCCTCGATCACGTGGTGGTTGGTAATGAACATGTCGTTCCCGATATAGGCGGCAGACCCGTAGGCACAGCCCTTTTGGCGGATGCTCTTGACCAATACCGTACTGTCTTTTGCTGCGTTCTCTACTGCTGGTGGTGCTGAAATAGCACTCGTTACCAAGAGCAGTACCGCCAAGATACTTAAAATTCCACGCATAGTTTGCTCCAATGCTGCTCCAAGGAAATAAAAGGACTGGTCCCCGCCGAAGGAGCAAATCGACGAGGACCACCCCACCACCATGCGGATCACGGTCAGAGGGTGGGGACTGGGTAAGGGTTACCAGTGCGTCCATGTAAGCATTGTACTGTACGAGAACTAGAACGGCAACTCCTCGATTTCCTCACTTTGTGGTTTGTCGCCAATAATATAGTTAGTGATCTTCTCGAATTTGCCGTCAGGGCGGATGGACACTTGGATAGTCTTAGCCAACGCACCAGCGTCAATCAAGACGATTGCCTCCTCAACACTGGATGGTGGCATGGTGTGGGATCTCGCGGCCCACCACTTGTCCGCCTTCTCTTTAGCAAATCCAGTGTGATTAAAGCAAATCCATTCTCTGGCCCATCTTTTCTTTTTGCCGATTTCTGCATCCTCGTCCACTTCTAGTTTGTATTGCACGAGCAGCGTGTCCGGCTTCTTGAAAGTCTTGCCGGCACTAACACTAACCTCTTTCCCAGCCCAGACCTTGTATGCCTCCGTGACAACACGGTGCTTCGTGGTCTTGACAGTGATCGACTCGTTTGTGCTGGACAGATCCTTTATACGCTCTGGGAAAACGAACCCACATTTGGGGCACGTCTTTGCCGATGCGTGAACGATTTCGAAACAACGTACGCAAACTTTCTTCGGTGCCTCACCTTCACCAGTCTGTGGGTCTTTGATCGTGTCGCACCCGTACGATTCGCTATCGATGGCACCATGCCGTTCAATGTTGCCACCCATATCGATCACGTAGAACTGCTCCTTGTTCGGGTGCAGCCGAGTACCACGTCCAACAATCTGCATGAACAAGCCGGCAGACTGTGTTGCACGAGCCATGACTACACAATCGACGTTCGGTGCATCCCACCCAGTTGTCAAAACATCCACGTTGATGATCCAGCGTTTCTTCCTGTTCGCGAACAAGTCAAGTGCGGTTGCTCGGATAAGAGGAAGCGTCTCGCCAGTGACGCAAACAGATTCCTCACCAAGTTGCAGCAACTCATGATGCACAAGAGACGCGTGAGCGACGCCCGAACAATACACCACAATCGACTTGCAGTCCTTGCTGTCTGCGGCCTGCTTGATCTCAAGAGTCTTGTTTCCCTTAACCCAGTAATCGAGGAACGCTGACTGCATCTCAGCCTTGTTGTAATCGCCTCCGGTCTTCTTCACGCCCGACATGTCAACCTGAGTCGTCGGGAGCGTTACGGGCTTCGTCAGGTACCCCTCGTCGAACATCAGGGACAACGGGGTGTTGTATGACAATCGGTCGAACAAGGTATTCGTTCCGCCGTAATTGATTCCACCGTCAAGTCGGTATGGTGTGGCAGTCAAGCCGATGAAACGGCAGTTCGGATTGATCTCCCTGAGCCCACGAATCAGTTGCTGGTACTGAGAATCTTTGTCATTGCTGATCTGGTGCGACTCATCAACAACAATTGCATCAATGTGGCCGATCTCTGCGGCACGCTTGTAGACACTTTGGACGCCAGCGAACGTGACCTGCTCGGAGGTCTGCCGTATGCCAAGACCAGCCGAGTACACGCCAGAACGCTTCAGCCCGTTGGGATCGACTTGGCAGTATCGCTCTTGGTCCTGAACGAGCAATTCCTTGCTGCGTGCCAACACGAGAACACGGCCTCCCTTGTCGGCAACACGCTTGCAAATCTCTGCAATGACAACGGACTTTCCACACCCTGTCGGCATTGCAATCTGCAGGTTGTCCTTTGGGTACTTGCGTGCGTCCGTGAACACTGCGTCCACGGCTTCGGTCTGATATGGTCTTGGCTTCATCTTGCTCATCCCTTAATCCCCCACTTTTCCAGATTCTCTTTCGCAGCAACAACATCGAAGTCCCCGTCCGGCGTGAGCCACCCGTGAGCGTCGCACGTCCTCTTGATCTCTGGCATGTTTGCCCCAGACGTGCTGATGAGTATCAACAACGCACACGGGTCGACGCACTGCCATGTATTGTCCACCCCAGCGTCCTCAGGGGCCTTCTCAGCGTCCGCAAAGAAGACAACTGAGTCACTGGCTACAATTTCCTTACAGGCCTTTAGCGTCCGCCTGACGCCGTCGTCACCAATGGTGTAGCCACTGCCGTCCCTGACAGCCATGTACACGTCCTTGCTGGGAGTGGTGATCATGTAGTTCTTCACGCCGTCTTCCGAGTAGACGCCCTTTGTCTTCAGGTCTTTCACTTGAAACTTCATTTGACTTCCCTTCTGATGTTATCGGCAACAAACTTGTTTGGGCAATACAGGTTGAGGTGAAGATCCCCAGTCGAGTCTAAATACCACTCGATGAGATTCATCTTCCTCAGCGGTTTCGAGATACCGACTGGGCACTCACGCTGCCCGCACGCGATGCACTTCTCGTCAATCAGTGGAACTGAAAGGAACGAGAATAGGGTAAGGGCTGCGAAGCAACTCAATAGGCATTTGATTGCACAGTTCATCGGTATCTCCAGTTTTACTTAGTAACTTTAGTATCTACACGTTTAGAATCGTATCTGCGAGGGTCGGCAAGACCAGTGTCTAGGCGGTCCACAGACGTGCTGTAAAGGCCCTTTTCGTCACGCAGGACAACCCAGCCGTCTTCTGCTTCAGTGCCCTCCTCGATCATGCTGGCGTGGCTTCCGTACTCGCTTGGTGTGATGTACTTCTCGGCCTTCTTCTTGCTTGCTGGTTGCTTGTACGCCATTTGTTTGCTCCGGTTGGTGGTTGAATTAAAAGAGTGAGTCAGCAGGACCTGCACCTGCTCTGTCGTCTGAACCCACGGGGGTGGTGGTCTTTACCAGATGTCGTCCGTCTTCACTTCTGTAGCGTCACAGGATCCTTCCTTGCAGCAGTCGGGCTTGTTCTTGCACACATTAACGAATGCAACCTCCTGACGCGGGTCGTATCCGTCCTTGCCTTCCTTGGCAGTGCGGAGGACAATCTCAATACACTCACCGGATCCTTCCAGTGCGTCACAGGTCAGTCGCCCGCTGTTGTTCTGGGCAACGAAGATCGCCTTGAGTCCCTTCTGGCCGATGTCACCAGCAGGCTGGGAGTTGGCGTGAGAGTAGATGTATCGCTTGAAAACCCGACGGTTGTCAAACTTTCCACTCACGATCTTGAACTGGACATTGACGAACTCGTAGTCATGTCCCTTTGCCGAAGTGGTTGCACCGTCCTCAGCAGCAACGACCACTGCACAGTACTTGCCGTCTGGGATTGCTGCGAACTGGTTGTCGTCGCCGGCGATGTCTTCAATGTTGAAATCTAACATAGTTGGGTTTGCTCCTAAGCAAGGTCTGAAAAGTAAGAATCGAAATCAGCAAGACTGTACTGGTCTTGCAATCCAGATGCACGATGCTTTGCATCATACGTTGCTGAGCCCGTCGTGTAAAGGGCTCTTTCCTCTGTCTCTCGTCCAACAGAGACATTCTTCATGCCAACTTGCTTGTTCTGTGTCTTGACCACAGTGTTAGCAAACAGGAGTTCATCGCACCACTCCGAAACCTTAGCATACGCATGCTTCCCCAGTTTCGGTTCATATCTTGACCACGACGATCCGTCCGGTCGAGTGACGGTTCTGATGTGTGCATGCCCAAGTATAACAACATGCTTGCCAGAGTCAACTGCCTTGTTCAATAATCCCAAGACGGCACCAACTCGGCGGCCGATCTCAACCAGTCCCTGCCCAAACGCTTGGTTGAAATTCTCGTCGAGCAGGTCCTTCTCAATCAATGCCTCCAGCCAATCAATCGAATCGAGAACAATCGTTCCGTAGTCTGAATCAATCGACTCTCGACACGCGGAGACGACGTCCTTGGCCTTTGTCAAGACCGGTGTTCGCGTCACGTCAAGGTCTGAAGACCCATCCTCAGTTTGGATGAAGATTGGATTAGGGAACTTGCTGGCAAAGGTGGTCTTGCCGATACCATGTGTCCCATAGAGGAAGGTCTTACGCTTCCTCTCAATCTTCCCTGACGTTACGTTATCAAGTATCCCCATTAGTTATTCCTCGCAATGTGGTAAAGGTAAAGGTCATTGATCCAACTCTCAAGCTCGTCGACGATCTCTAGTGCTGGGAGAGTTGGTAGAGTCATCACGTCTTCAATCAGGTCGCTTGCGTAGTCAGTGATCGATTCGTCCACCATGTCGATCTCTGGCATTGCCGAGTTCGGGGCGGCTGGATCAAGGTTGAATTCTTTGACCAAGTCAGCCAATTCGATTCCAACCATGTTCGTGAGCATGTCCCGAATGTCTTCCTTAATGCCCTCAAATGCCTCAGCAATCTCTCCGTACTCTTCCTTGTCGTATTGCTCCCAGAGGTGTTCCATCTGCTCGTCGATCCCAACAACTCGTGCCCGTGTCCAAAGAATGTGATCCTTGAGTACCGTGTTTATTCTTCGCATCGCTTTTGCTCCTGTTTGCGTTTACTGAAATGTGACTCTTTGACCTCGGACTCAAGACGCTCCCTGCTGGGTAACGCCTTGATGAACACATCGTACCCGCTAGCCTCATTCTTGTCAAATGACTCCCAGCCGTCCTGCCCAGACACCGCGATCATCCAGTCAACATCCATTCCAGAGTCGGTTTCACTCATCTCGACGTAGTTGACACAGGGATTGCTACTCAGGCCCACCAGTTTGAGCCCTGTGCCCCCTGAATAGTCAGACGCGATGTGCCTATCGACTTTGTTCAAGAAGATCACACGAGCCCTCTTGGAGGCTTCAGGCCGGAGCAGGTCAAACACCATGCCAGCCCGTTCTCTCGTTTTTGCGTAGAATGTCTTCATCTCCCAGCCCCCGTCTTTTTTGCGTCTTTCAGGATTGAAATCAAATACTTCAAAGTTGGCTCTTCAGCGTAATTGTTCACTTGGGCTTCCTCTCGTCGTTGGTTATACAGAAGATGACAATGACTGCCGCTGCTAGAATCGACTGTCCTAGCAGCAGCAGGGACGCAAGGTATTGCGTATCCATTAGAAGTCCCCCAATGGAAGGCCAACGTGCCTTCCCTTGAGCTCAAGGGAGTACAGTGCCAATTCGAACTGGACTGCCTCTGATATCGAATCGATCTCGGACTCGTTAACGATACGCTGAGCGAGAGCAAACGACTCCTGAACCGTGTTCAGGGCACAGAATGTTGCACGCTTGACGCCACATGGGGAACAGACCACGTGGTAGAAGCTATTGTTCTCTACGTCGGGCCATCCGCCAACCTGATAGTTGGTGATTGGGAAGTATTTACCTGATGAGTGGGATTGCACTCCACTGTCTGCTACGAAACCGGTGTGTGGCTTGGCTTTCATAATTAATTGCCTTCTGGTAAGATGAGGTTGTTTAACTGCTCAAGGGTTCGAGTATGGTCTTGGATCGTCAAGAAAAGATCGCTGCATCGTGCCTCGTCCACAAATGACAGTGGAGCAAAATGCTTTTCTTTGCTTAGGATCTCGCTACGCTCTCCGTGGGCTTTCTGTAACTTGATCTCAAACTTCTTGATCAAGACCTTGACTCTCTCGTTGTGAGCCGGTGGTGCATGATAGTTCAGGTGGAATGCTGCAGTCATAATTAATTCTCTTCTGGTAAGAGGAGGCTGTCCAATTGCTCAAGAGTTCGAACATTGTCTCGGATTTGTAGTAAAAGGTCAGAATACTGTGCTTCTTCAGCGGGCTCGATACGCTCCCATCGGTCTTCTCGCCAGATGATCTCATTGCACAAGCCGTGGGCTTTGTTGAGCTTGATCTCAAACTTCTTAATCAAGGCCTTGACTCGCTCGTTATGAGCAGGCGGTGCGTGGTAGTTAAGGCTGGATGCTGATGACATGGTTTTCTCCGTTGGTTGTTTCTGCTTTACCCTTACATTTTACAAGATACCAAGTGTCCGTCTAGTAGGTAATCCGGTAATTTAATGATCTTTTCTTGCTCGTCAGTGAATCAGTGACGTGACAGTCGACGATGTCGGCCAGTTCGCTCAGTTCAGCAGTGGTCGATATGGCAGTCTCGAAACACTGGTCACCCACCCAAGCCAACACAGTAAAGGTCTTGCCAGTCTGGTGTGCCAAGACATGCTCGACGCCTTGGATCTGGTTGAGGCACGCTTGGATGGTTGCGAGAGATAATTCAAGTTTTGGAGTGTTCATCGTTTGGTCCCTTGGTTGGGTGGTTGTTTACTGCGAAGAAATAATACCTGACTAAAAACAAGCGGAGGGGAATATCGCAACTCTGCGTCCACGACTGGAAGGTATCAGGTCGGTGTGGTTGCAACCACAAGTTGTCTGAGTAACCTCTTATCCCCAAGTCTTACGATACTGGCCCTTTTGCACTCAGGACGCCACCCTGAGAAGTTTGTTTGGCGTGGTTCACCAGTGATCGCCGCTTACCCCCTCAGTATTACAATAGGCTGGGGTCAAGCCTAATTTTGTCAATTACAGCCTTTTTGTGTCTCGTCCTCGTTTGTGGTGCTTTCTGCGTCTTTTACGCGTTTGATAAGATCAGCCTTGAGGCGATGGCGAACAGGAGTCCCGTCTTTCTTGTGATAGGTGCTGCTATTGTGGCTGCGGTCGTTGATCTTGCGGTAGTTGGCGTTCTTCATTGCGTTTCCTTTTATAGTTGGGTGGTTGTTTCATCGTTACCCCCTCAGTATTACAATAGGCTGGGGTCAAGCCTAGTTTTGTCAATTACAGCTTTCTGGTGCTTACCAGTTTGCCGTGGGGCTTGTTTTGCTCTCTCGCAATCTTGTCAACTCGCTTTTGAACTTCGTAAACCACTGTTTCGCAGAGATGCGATGGGATGGTCAAGATGTCTTGTCCGTCGTAGGTTAGTATGATTTGCATGTTTCGTGTCCTTTTATGGTTGAGTGGTTGTTTCCTCGTTACCCCTATCTTATACACGCGATAGCTGGGGTCAAG
>Ga0315322_10002539_pt1 | contig 14103 bp, 12 predicted proteins | sample M110021515metaG_FD_203461 | JGI IMG/M metagenome (GOLD analysis project Ga0315322, IMG submission 203461) | Ammonia-oxidizing marine archaeal communities from Monterey Bay, California, United States - M1 100m 21515 | ecosystem: Environmental > Aquatic > Marine > Intertidal zone | place: USA... | reverse complement strand
GAAAACGCCTTGCGAATTGCGGTATTCCTTGAGTTGCAATCGGGGAGTTCCAAGGGGAAATGGTGGCCGAGTTTGGAAAATCTCAGAAAAACATTGCTCGGCATGTCTAAACCCAAGGGAATCTGCGTTATAACCTTTAACCAGTTACCATCCCAAAAATGAAGTATATCCTATTCCGAACATCACCTCTAGCGCTCCTTGCGCTTTTCACCTTAGCAAACAGTTCTATGGCCCAAGATAAGCCCAAACCCAACCCACGCGAACACTACGAGCTTCGCGTGTATACCGTCGATTCCGCGGCCCAGCAGCAGCGTATCGCCAATTACTGGGCGGAGGCCGCCATCCCTGCCTTGAATCGCCAGGGAATAAAGAACATCGGTCTTTTCCAGGAAACCAAGCCGCAGGAAGGCGAGCAGTTCGGTCAAGTAATTGTGCTGGTGCCCTACAAGACCATCGGTCAATTCGCGAGTTCCGTGTCGAAGCTCAACGCGGACAAGGAATACAAAAAGGTGGGCGCCGACTACCTCAACGCGACGAAGGATGATCCCGCCTACCGTCGGATTGAGAGCCACTTGCTCCGGGCGATGCGGGTCAAACCGCAACTAACCGTTCCCGATACCGGAAAGAAGCGGATTTTCGAGATGCGCGAATACGAGGGACATAGCGAAGCGGGCAGCGCCAACAAGATCGCCATGTTCAATCAGATCGAAGCCGATATATTCGCCGAGTCCGGGCTGGAGGCGATATTCTATTCGGAAACGCTTATAGGGGGAAAGCGCCCGAGCCTTCGCTATATGGTTACTTTCGATGACGAAGCCGATCAGGCCAAGGATTGGCAATCCTTCCGCGATAATCCGCGCTGGAACAAAGCTAAAACCAATCCAAAGTGGAGCAAGGGGGGAGTGTCCGGACGGACGACCAACTATCTAAAGCCGCTTAAAGGCTCCCAGCTCTAGCGTGAGCCTAGCGACTAATCCCTAAGAATTCGAGAACCGCTGGACGAATATCCGTAGGTCTTTTTTGGAAGACTAAAGGTAGCGGCCGATCTCCGAGCGGCCATTCTTTTGGAGGGGTATGGCCGCTCGGAGAGCGGCCGCTAGCACGTGCGCGATGCCCTTTATTAAGCCTCAGTCCGCTGGATACCCGGCTACGCCGCGTCAAGAGCTCTCGACTTCGTCGACTGACGCTTCGCAACCCCCTGCGTCACCCTCTTCCAAGGCTTTCTGAGCTCTCTTAAAAAAACTTACCCGATTTTGAACGCTTCGCTCCCTACTTCGTCTGCTCATAAGCAGAACAAGTTGATTTGTTCATTTTCGTTTGTAGTTTGTAGTTTGTTAAGAGGGTCTCGCCTAGCGGGGCCCTTTTTGCGTCCAAAGGGGATATCCAAGGAGTCAGTACTCGAGCCTCAAGAGAGTGACCTACCTAGCGTCTTTCGCGCCATTTTCTCGTCCCCCAAAGGCATCTTCAACGCTCTGGTATACAGACACCGCTAAGGTACGGAAACGTTCGGCATCGTGCTAAACGACTATTTGTCCGAGCTATTTGCTGTTAAAGAGATGGGCCAAGACGCGCTGTGCGTTCTCCGTTACGACCTCAAGCGTTACACCGCCATACAAATCGAAATCGAGGCGGAAGTTCCTCTACTCAGGGAAGCAACGCGCTGGTCCAAGCCAATGGAAGCATTGACCCAATAAACTCCGCTGGTTGGCGGCATTGCCGCCACGGTTCTCATTCTGAGAAATGGTAAAAGCGACCAATTGCTCGCAGCCCGATTTTGGGCGACGAATCTCGTTGCCCGAAAATCCAAAAACCGATTGCTTTGACCGTGCCTCGCTTCGTGGCACAGATACCCATTGCCCAACCCATGTCAAAAGTCGATCAGTTCGAAAGCGTATTCAGAGCGGCCCTAAAGGATCCGTTCGAATACAAACCTCTGGAAATCAAACGAGCGATGCTCGTTACCGACCTGCAAGTCGATCAAGCGAATCTCCTTGCCGAGGAACTGAAATCCTTTGTCGAGTCGGCCATTTGCGGTGCCGTTTCAACATGGGCAACCGTACCAGGAGCGGAATATAAAACTACAGTTGAACTGCTCGCTAGGGTTGAGCACGAAAAGCCTGATTTAATTATCGCCTATCGAAACCTGAAAAGCGAAGCCTGGAAATATCCCCACAGCCTAGGCGAATTCCTTGACGTACTGCTTCAACTGACAAGTGCCCCCGTGCTCGTTATTCCGCATCCTGATGCTGGATACGCTGCAGACCATTCATTGGGTGCATGCAAAAGCGTCCTCGCGATGACCGACCACCTGGCAAACGACTACCGTCTCGTATCGGCAGCGGCGTCATTTACGGAAAAAGGCGGAAAGCTGATCCTGTCCCACGTCGAAGACCAGGCAGTATTCGATCGCTACATGGAAGCGATTTCCAAGATCCCGCAAATCGATACCGATGAAGCTCGTGCGTTGCTGACGAATCAGCTTCGCAAAGGTCCTTCGGATTATATCGAATCCTGTCGTACGGTTCTTTCCGAGCGTACGCTCGCCCTAGACGTTCGGGCCCAGGTTACATTCGGCAGCAATTTGGCTGAATACAAAAGCATCCTCGAAAAAGACCCGATTGACCTTCTGGTAATGCGAACAAAGGATCACGACCAATTGGCCATGCATGGCCAAGCCTACCCGTTAGCTGTTGAAATGCGGGCGATTCCCCTGCTAATGATTTAGATTCGATTCGACCTGAACTGTATGAATATTTTATCTACCGCCATCGAATCAGCCCACGCCACGAGCGAGGTCTCGCAGGGCGTCACTCTTTTCTTCACATTCTACTTGGTAGCAATGATCTTTTGCCTCGCTCTCGAGGAGAAGCTTCACGCAAAGAAATCGCTAATCGTCGGCCTCTTTGCCGTTGGAGCTCTGATCATCGGAACTACTTTTCACATTATTCCTTTCGGGGCAATGATGCTTCCCGGTGGGCACGCGATCGAAATCCCTGTCTATATCCCCGCGATCGACTGGGGGGTGATTGCCATCATCGTCGGATCAAGCGTGTTCGTCGATGTAACCTCGCGTTCCGGGCTCTTCACTTGGATCGCGGTAAAGCTGACCAAGGCATCCAAGGGAGACCCGCAAACCTTGCTTTGGCTTTACGGAATCATGACGGTCGTTTTCTCGGCAGTCCTCAATAACGTAACGGCAATGATCATCGTCGGTTCGCTAACAGCCGTCTCGCTCGGCAAACTCGAACGAACGGACAAGCTGCTAGGATTCCTTTTGATAGAAGGCCTTTTGACGAATATCGGTGGACTGCTCACGCTCATCAGTTCCGTGCCAAACATCATCGTAGGCAACGCGGCAGGCATCAGCTTCCTAACCTTCTTCGTCAAAGCCAGTCCCTACGTCTTTGCAGCGACCCTCCTAACGATCTGGATGGGGGCGAAAGTCTTTAAGATCAAACGCCTAACCACACCCGAGGAACGCGAGACGGCTTTGACCAAGGTAAATAGCTTCGATGAAAACGACGGGATCGAAAGCGCCGGATTTTTCTGGTTTGGAACCCTTATGCTCGTTGCCTTCATTGGAGTGATCGCCACTGCATCGGTCATGCCGTTCGTAAGGGACCTGGGGATGGGCTATGTCGCCCTGGCGTTCGCCCTAATCATGCTGATTCGCTTCAAAAATGAAGTGGATCAATTCTACAAAGCGGTCGATTGGGACTTGATCGGATTTTTCATGGCCCTGTTTGTGGTCATCAACGTACTCGAACACGCTCAAGTATTAGCACTCATAGGAAAAGGATTGTCAGTGATTATTGGTGACGTCGAGAACGCTCTCGGCACGGGGGCTCTCCTCGTATCGGCAGCAGGATTCAGTTCTGTGACAGACAACATACCGCTCGCCGCAATGCTGGCAAAGATCCTAGGATCTACCGGAACCCCCGGCGAATCGCCTCTTTGGTGGGCTGTCATCTTCGGGGCCAATCTTGGCGGAAACCTCACTCCAATCGGAAGCGCCTCGACACTTGTCGCTGTTACGATAATTCACAAATACAAGCTTCCCATGTCCTTCGGCGGATTCGTCGTCAAAGCCCTCCCTTACGCCCTCATTCAAATCGCCCTAGCCACCGCCTACGTCCTCATCTTCCTCCGGTAATCCCACTAAACCTTTTCATCCTTCATCCCTCAACCTTCCCACCCTCCTCCATGCTCAAAGCCCCCACTGATTTTCGCGGTATCCTCAAACAACTCGGCCCCGGCCTTATCGTATCGGCAAACATCGTCGGTTCGGGCGAGCTTATCGTAACCACCATCCTCGGAGCTCAGGTTGGTTTCATTCTCCTGTGGTTCATCATCCTTGGCTGCGCGATAAAAGTCTTCCTGCAGGTCGAATTAGGACGCTACACATTGTCGAAAGGCAAAACGACTCTCGAAGCATTAAACTCCGTCCCTGGACCGAAGGTAGTGGTCTCCTGGCTGGTATGGCTCTGGATGCTCATGTTCGTCGCTACGTTCTTTCAACTATCCGGAATGGTCGGCGGCATTGCCCAGGTCGCGGGCCTAGCGGGTTCCTCGCTTTCGAATACGACCCTGGCGATTTTGGTAACTGGCTCATGCGCCGTATTGCTCTACGTAGGGCGCTATGCCTTCATCGAGAAATTCTCTACCTCCATGATCGCGGTGTTCACCATGTTCACGATCTTCGCGGTATTCTCGCTCTATTGGACCGACTATGGAATCACCGCTCAGAACATCAGCGAAGGGCTGAGCTTTCAATTACCCAAGCAATTTATCGTAGCCTTTGCCGCTTTTGGCGTAATCGGCGTCGGAGCTGCCGAGCTCATCTACTACCCATACTGGTGTTTGGAAAAAGGATACGCCAGTCATGTCGGACCGGACGACGGCAGCGAGGAATGGGTCGAAAGAGCGCAAGGTTGGATGAGAATCCTCAAATGGGATGCCCTCGTTTCTCTCGTCATTTACACGGGAGCCACGATTGCGTTCTACCTACTCGGCGCCGCAGTGCTCAACGGCAAGGGATTGGAAATAAACAATGAGAATTTGATGATCAATCTCTCCGAGCTCTATAGCACATCCTTCGGAACCACTGGCTTATGGATATTCGTGATCGGGGCATTTATGGTCCTCTACTCCACGATCTTCATTTCAACCGCCTCCAATAGCCGCCTTGCCGCCGATTTGCTTAAACTTATGCGACTGGTCAAAGTCACCGATGAGGCAGGACGGAAACGGCTCATCCGCATCTCATGCGTCACCCTGCCCGCCATATATTGCCTATTCTATTTATCCGTCGGGAAACCTGTGACCTTGGTGACAATCGGAGCAGTTGCCCAGGCTCTGATGCTCCCTTTTCTAAGTTTCGCCGCGCTCTATTTCCTCTACCGGGAAACCCATGAAGCCCTGCGCCCGAAATTAAGCTGGATAGCGATGTTATGGGTTTCGTCGTTTCTGATGACCGCCGTCGGCATCTTCCAGCTAACCAAGGAAATTCAGAAATTGGGGTTTTAACGTACGACAGGCTCATAGTTAGCGTGCCAACGCTGGAAACAAAATGAGCTGAAAACCCCTTCGCTTCGAAAAGTAAATTGCCTTCCACCGGGACGGGACTAAACCTGCAGTTTCCACCTATGAGCGCTTCAATTCTTAAAGTACATCCGAACGACAATATCATCGTGGCCCTGCGCGACCTCGATGCTAGCCAGAAACTTGAATACGAAGGCGAGACGTTCGCATTGAGCGAAAAAGTGCCGGCCAAACATAAATTCGCCGCTCAGCAATTCGAGGTCAACGACGTGCTCTACATGTACGGCGTCAAAGTTGGCCGAGCCCAAAAGACCATCGCCCGCGGCGAACGTATCCACGTCGACAATGTTATCCATGCAGCCGATGGCGCGAGCATCTCGGATACTCAATCCAGCTGGCAGGCTCCGGATACGGATCGCTGGGAAAACGCCACTTTCCAAGGGTACCACCGCGCCAATGGCTCGGTCGGAACCGCCAATTACTGGGTCGTGATTCCCTTGGTATTTTGCGAAAATCGCAACTTGGCCACGATGAAGGAAGCCCTCCTGAAACCCCTTGGCTACGGACAGGAAAGCCTCTATGCTAGCTACGTAACGGAGTTGGTAACCGCTTATAATTCCGGAGCCGAGCTGGACGACGTACCGGAACTCGACGCGACTTCGAACGCAGGCGCTCGACCACGCCTCTTTCCCAATGTCGATGGCATCAAGTTTCTCAGCCACACACTCGGCTGCGGCGGAACCGCTGAAGACGCAGCAACTTTAAGCGGACTTTTAGCGGGCTATATAGCCCACCCGAATGTTGCTGGAGCAACCGTCCTGAGCCTAGGCTGCCAAAAGGTGCAGATAGATCACCTGAAGGCCGAGATCGAGCGTCGCGATCCCAATTTCTCAAAACCTGTACACTACTTCGAACAGCAGAAAAGCGCCTCGGAAAAAGAGATGCTGTCCCAAGCCATCCGGGTGACCTTCAAAGGCGTTTCCGAAGCGAATCGCTGCAAACGCGAATCGGCCCCGATCAGTAAACTGGTCCTTGGAGTCGAGTGCGGGGGGTCGGACGGATTTTCCGGTATTTCCGCCAATCCCGTTATCGGATCGGCTTCCGACCGACTTGTAGCATCCGGCGGAAGCGTGATCCTCGCCGAATTCCCCGAACTGTGCGGCGTCGAACAAAACCTAGTCGACCGCAGCGCCAGTCCGGAAATTGCTGAACGTTTTTTGAAACTGATGAAAGCCTACGCCGATGCCGCCGCACGTGTCGGTTCCGGCTTCGACCACAACCCCTCCCCTGGCAACATAATGGATGGGCTTACCACCGATGCGATCAAGTCAGCCGGCGCAGCCCTCAAAGGCGGCTCCTCCCCCGTACGAGCAGTATTGGACTATCCGGAATGGGTAAGCGAAAACGGTCTCAGCCTACTTTGCACTCCTGGCGGCGACGTTGAATCCACAACCGCAATGGCCGGCGCCGGAGCGAACATGATCGTCTTTTCAACAGGACTGGGCACCCCCACCGGAAACCCCGTTACGCCCGTCATAAAGCTTTCGAGCAATTCGAAAATCGCTCGCAATCTGAGCGATATGATCGATTTCGATACGGGACCCGTCATCGAAGGTACCGCCACGATCGACGACCTAGCCGACGACCTCCTCGAACTGATCGTCCGAACCGCCAGCGGCGAAAACCAAACGTGCGCTCAAGTTCTCGGCCAGGACGACTTCATCCCTTGGAAACGCGGCGTGTCACTCTAAGGCTCTAACCGTAGCTCAGAGCTTTAGCCTAAGCATTATTAGAATTTTCAGGCCAGGCCGAAAGCGCCGACCTCCTCCAAGCCGCCTCTCCATGGAATCACCCGATCGCATTCACACTCTCAAACGCCCTGCGATTGAACGGATGATGCTCATCCACAAGGCTCTCCAACGAGGTGGCTTCCCCAACTGCAGCAAGCTCGCCGCACAGCTAGAAGTCAGCTCCAAGACGGTCAGCCGCGATATCGACTTCATGCGAGATCGAATGCTGCTGCCAATTGAATACGAGGCATCCTCCCACGGGTACTGCTACACTCGCGAAGTCGAAAGCCTACCCACAATCGACATTTCCGAGGGAGAGTTACTTGCCCTAAGCATCGCCCGAAAAGCGCTCGACCATTACAAAGGAACTCCTTTCGAGCAACCGCTGGCCAATGCCCTCAACAAGCTTTCCGCCAGCCTACCAGACACGATAACCGCGAATCTTAGCGAACTCAGCGAAACGATTTCATTCAAACAAGGCCGGCTTTCCAATCTCGACGAATCAACCCTCAAACTCGCAATAAAGGCAGCATTGGAAAAACGCGTATTGAAATTCCAATACAAGAAGCCCAACGGCTCAAATCCGCACTCGCGAACCGCTAACCCGTATCACGTTACCAACTATCTTGGGAAGTGGTACCTTCTAGCCTGGGATCACAAACGCGAAGCGATGCGAACCTTCTTGCTCGCCCGCGCGTCGGAACTTGAATTGCAAACGGAGACCTTCGAATTGCCGAGCGATTTCTCAGCCGACGATTATCTCTGGAGCAGCTTCGGCATTTGGTCGAAATCGGGTGAACATGCGGTCGCCATTCGCATAAGGCCAGGCATCGTCGATTACGTATCCGAAAACATCTGGCACCCTACGCAAAAACTCGAGCCGCAAGCAGATGGCAGCCTCGTCATTCGCTTCGAACTAGGTAGCCTGGACGAGGTCGCCCAATGGATTCTCAGCTGGGGAAAACAAGTCGAAGCGCTCGAACCGCCCGAACTCAGAACGCTTATCCGCAAACAAGCTCAAGCCGTCGCCAGTCTATACAGCTAGTTCCGCACTGCCGAAACCACCGTAAATCCTTACGACCCAATCTTCCACAAATGCGGATCGGAACGAATATAAATCGCTTCGTCCACTACGGCCGGAGAAGCTAAGATCCGTTCCTCAAGATCGGTTTCCCAAATAATTTCCGCGCCCGCTGACGAGACCTTCAGAACGTAGCACACTCCGTCCTCAGTGCAGCAGTACAGGGTATCGCCAGCTAGAACCGGTGAAGCCGAAAAATTCCCAATCAGCTTCTCTTTCCATAGGAGTTCACCCGAAATCGCATCAAGGCAACTAAGGCTTCCCGTATCGTCAATCGCATAGACTAACCCATCGACAGCAATCGGCGAAGGCGTCTTTGGCATCGCCTTGATCGCTCGCCACTGAACGTGCGAGTCCGTCAAGTCACCCGTTGATCCATCCACTTTAATCGCCAGCATGCTCGGTCGATTAAAACCAGACAAAACGTAGAGCATATCGTCCGCAAAGACTGGCCGCGGCACCACGGAATAACCCTCGCCATAAGAGACTTTCCACAGCAACGTTCCGTCTTGAGGCGAATATGCTCCCACCATTCCACTGCCTGGACTCACAATTTCGGTGCGTCCTTGATTTTCAATGACTAAAGGCGTGCAAAATGAAAACGTTCTGAGCACTTCTTGGTCGCGTGGCGTGCACCAAACCAATTTTCCGTTTTTAGCGTCCAAGGCCACAATCGCAGGATCCGTTTTGCCGTCCATATTGAAGACGAGTAATCCATTCACCAATACAGGCGACCCTCCCGTACCGTGCACGGGCAAATGGCTCAGCTGCTTTTTCCAGATCACCTTTCCGGACGAGAATTTCAGCGCCGCCGTCCCCATGTGAGAGAAATGCACGTAAATTTTGTCTCCACTTATGATTGGCGTACCGCTGGCTAGGCTGTTCTTCGAGTGACTAGCCTTCGTCTCTTTCTCGCTTGGCCGAAATAATTCTCGCTCCCAAAGGATTTTCCCCGTCTCCGCTTCCACCATCAACGCACACAAAACCACCCCTTTATCGGTTTCCTTCGAACTCGTGAGCACGATCATTCCTTCGCTCAATACCGGTGACGACCAGCCCTTGCCTGGTATCTCGATCTTCCAAGCCACACCCTTTGGGGAATCCCAAGAAACCGGTGGATTCTCAGCTGCGGAAATGCCTTGGCCCGTTGGGCCGCGAAACTCAGGCCAATCCTCGAAAGCCGCAAAAGCCGAAACGGATGAACCGAGTACTAGGGCAAGAAGAGCGAAGACAAAGCGGAGAGTGTTTTTCATGGGTAAATTGAAAGGACTGAGTAACCCCTAAAATTGATGCTGCGAATCCCCTAAACAGGCAAGCCCACACCCAAAAGATTTTCAAGTCGAATTCGCCTGTTCCGAGGTATTCAAAGCCACAGGTAGCGACCGATTTCCGAACGGTCATTGGAACCAAAACAACGGAACGAGTCGAATAATTCGTGCTTTCGATTCCGTTTTCTGGTATCGATACCTTCATGATGAAAATCGCTGCTATTACGCTCCTTCTCTTTCTTGCCCCCATTTCGAATGCCGCCTCGGTTGATGTCTATTTCGGGACTCGAGGAGGAAGCTCCAAAGGAATCTACCACGCTAAGTTCAATACGGAAACCGGAAAGCTTTCTCCTGCCGATCTAGTGGCCGAAATCGGCGGACCCGGGTTCCTTGCCCTTTCGCCAGATAAAACGCGTCTTTACGCTATTTGCCAACAGGGTAAAGAGCCGAGCGTCGCGGCTTATGAAGTCAAATCCGATGGCAGCCTCAATCTTTTGAATACAACGCCGACCGGCGACGGTGGTGCTGCTCACATATCAGTGCATCCTTCCAACCGGTTCCTCATGACCGCTCAATACGGTAGCGGCTCGGTGGCAGTCTACCAAATCGAAAAAAATGGCCGCGTTGGCAAACGAAGTCAGCTGCTCAAGCACGAAGGCGGATCAGGCGTCGCTGGAAAACGCCAAGAGAAGCCCCACCCGCACTGGACCGGCTATTCGCCCGATGGCAAATTCGCATTCGTTCCAGATCTGGGACTCGATCAAGTAGTAATCTACAAGGTAAACGGCGCCAAAGCATCTCTGTCCAAACACGGGGTCGCTCAAAGCATTCCTGGCGGCGGACCGCGTCACATGCGTTTTTCGATCGATGGCGAATTCATTTACTTGCTCAATGAACTCGAACTAGCAGTCACCACTTTCAAATACAACGCAGCCCAAGGAAGCGCCAAGCAACTTACCACAACCCGCGCCCTCAGCCCTGAGACCAAGGCGAAAGAACGCTTCAATTCCAGTTCGGAAATACTCGTCCATCCTAATGGTCGCTTCGTCTACTCCGCCAATCGCGGAAACGATTCGGTCACCGTCTACAACGCCAATCCAAAGACCGGCAAATTAGTCGTCAAAGAGGTCCAAGCCATTCGAGGCGCTTGGCCAAGAAATATCAACATGGATGCTAGCGGTCGCTGGCTGCTCGCAGCTGGCGCTGACTCTAGCACTATTTCCGTATTCGAAATCGACCAACAAGATGGCGAATTAACCTACCAAACCAAATCCATCATCAACGTCCCTAGTTCGATCTGCATTCTATTCAACGAATGACGCAGACAGGTTAAGCCTGCATGGCAAATCAGGTAGCGGCCGATCTTCGAGCGGCCCTATCAAATGGATCATTGCAGAGGTGGCCGCTCGGAGATCGGCCGCTACCAGGAAACCAATGCGCCTAGCCGGGTTCTTCAATCGGCCAAAAAATCTCTTATCAATTTCGTTAGGGCTGGTCCATGGGGCGTATTGAAAATATGCTGCGCATTAGCCTCCTCCTCAAGCACCTCTAAACGCTTAGGATTTGTGGCCTACTTGTGTGCCGCAGTTACGGAGGAGCGCAACCATTCACCTTCGCTGACGACGAACAACTTATTTCCATGAAGCCTCTTCGGCGAAACCACCCGCGCTGGAACGAGTAAAATCTATTTGTTCAGTCCACTGGATCGAGCCTCGACCGCCGCTTAGGAAGCCGCCCCACCGTCCATGCTCGCTCCGAGCATTGAGACTCGCTTGGCGCCTTGATTCGAAAGAAACTCAATGCCAGCAAATAAGTCCAAGTACATTCCATTAGAACGACTTCCAGGCTTGCTCTTGCCGTATCCACGAAAATCGATGGCTAGTACTTGAAGACCGTCATCCGTCAAGGCCGTCGACAGCACGTGCCAACTTTCTTTGTTGAAAATCGCGCCATGGGCTAGAATCACCGCGGGCTCTCCCGTTTCATAGAGGTTCGCATAAATCGTCGCACCATCATCCGTTTTGAAAGAGATCTCCGAAAACTCCTCGGCGAACAGACCATGAGATACGCTAAAAAGATTTAGAAGAACTAAAACAGTAAATTGGAGCACCCTCAGAAGTTAGTCCGAAGAGCTCTTAAGTCAAAACCTTGCTGCGAGATCCTTAACCTATTCAGAAAAGCCTCGCTCAATCTCGTTCCCGAATCTCCAAATAGTAGTCGTCCTGACGCCCTTTTCCGGACACTTCAATCCGTCCAGGAAAGACCGACACCGTCGCATACGACGTTTCCTCCGTATCGACCATGCCCTTTAGCGTAAGGTAGTGGATGCCTTTTTTCAACCCGTACGCTCCTCGATGATTATGGCCATTGATGAATGCGGTCACGCACGAATACTTCTCTAGCAAACCTACAATTTCCCTAGCGTTCCATGCCGAGTGATTAGTAAATGGATACACAGGGTGGTGACTATGCAGCGCGACATGTTCGCCTCGCTTTTCCGCCAGGATCAATTGTTTCTCGATCCACTTCATTTGAGTCACTCCAATCCCTCCGTTGTACTTCGGCAAATCGCCGCCAAGCGAATCGTAAATCGCTTCAGACTCTTTTGCTTTTCGACTCCCTTTCGGATACGCGTAAAGACTAACGTCATTCGTATCCAAAATCAAGAATCGCCAATTTTCGACAGTGAAACCGTAATACCGTTTCTTCAGCCCTAAGCGCTTTGGAACCTGATTCTTGTATCTATCTTCAACTGCAAAATCATGATTACCTAGCACATGGTAAATATGAGCCTTCGATTTCTCGGCTATCGGAAGCACGACATCGAAACTCTTCCAGTCGCGATCGATAAAATCGCCCAAATGCACGACATGAGCCAACGGCTGACTATTGAAGTCCTCGATGCAATTCTCCAGCTTCTGGGGCGATAGTCGATACTGGCGCCGCGTGCCTTCCTCGTCGCAGTACTGGCAATCCGCTATCGCTCCAAACGAGAACAGCGCCACATCGTCAGCCTGCGAATCCGCACTGCAAGCGCTGGCTACTATACCGATAAACAACGTTATGCCTCGAACGAAAACGACGATTGGACCCTGATGCATTCGGTCTTTTATTCGATTGGACACAGCAACCGCAAGCGTGCATATTCTCTGAAGTCGCCAGGGCCTATTATCCTTGAAACTCTGACCGCCGAAATCATCCTCTAACCACCGATATGATGAAATGCGAACGTGGTCTCCAACAAATTGACCAGCAGCGTCCAAGGACCATGAAGCAATTCGCCAATGGCTCTCCAGCGAAACCGCCTATCCTTTCAGCAACCGTCAAAACCGCTCTCTTCGCATTCGTATTATTTCCGACTTTGAGCATTGCCGACGATTGGCCTCATTGGCTCGGGCCAACGAGAGATTTCGTCTGGGCAGAAAACGGTATTATCCAAGAAATGCCTGAGTCGGAGTTGAAGGTTCTTTGGCGGGCTCCAATCGGAGCTGGTTACTCAGTTGCCAACGGGAAAGTGTACAGCACGGATTACGTAAAGACTTCGGGTGAAATCACCAACAGAGCGAGCTGGAAAGATCCGCTCGCAGGCTATGAACGGATTCGGTGCTACGACTCGGAAACAGGAGAGCTGCTCTGGCAACACGAAGCCATAAATGGACTGAATCCCGAAACCGGCTCCGTCTATTGGTCTCACCCGATTAACGCCACGCTTCGCATGTCCATAATCGTGCCCCGCAAGCAAGGCAACCTGCTCTACGCGAGTACCCAAAAAGGCGTAGGAATAATGCTGGAACTCGATGACGAACGCCCAACGGGCAAAGCTCTCTGGCGAAATCGACCAGGTATCGCCGCATCCTCGCTCGCCAACACGCCAGTATTTATGCGGGAAACCATCTACGGCTGCGACGTCCAAACGAGCAGCCTCATAGCATTCAATCCCCGAAACGGCGAGCGATTCTGGCAAACGAAAAAACCGACCTTCGGAGAACGTAAAGGACGCCATGCAATCTGCTTCGTCGTGAGGCATAAGCAAAGCGACCGCTACTTCATTCTGAGTAAAACTGGCGATCTCATCCTAGCCAAGCTCACCCCTGAAGCTTACGAAGAACTCTGGTGCCTCACTGCCGTCGAACCGACCAACACCGCGATGGGTCGCAACTTTGTCTGGAGCCACCCGGCTTTCGCCCAAAAACGCATGTTCGCCCGCAACGATAAAGAACTCATCTGAATGGATCTCGCAGCCGGTTCCTACCAATAGAATCTGATACTTTCAATACCGTAGGGCCAGCCCTTGCGCCGTGCCGCGTTCGTTAACATTGTCAACCTCCTGCCCGCCCCAATCATCATGCGCTACGTATTCACGATCGCCATTCTGTTGCTCTCGATAACCACCGCGTACTGTCAGGCAAAGAACCTCGAATCA